>Ga0214923_10001173_pt1 | contig 37714 bp, 21 predicted proteins | sample LL1510_MetaG_FD_177993 | JGI IMG/M metagenome (GOLD analysis project Ga0214923, IMG submission 177993) | Freshwater microbial communities from Lake Lanier, Atlanta, Georgia, United States - LL-1510 | ecosystem: Environmental > Aquatic > Freshwater > Lake | place: USA: Georgia | collected...
GGAATTTAAACGTAAAGGAGGATCGTAATCGGTTGCATTCAAAAATGCTCAAAATACCGGATGCTTCATGATGAAACAGTAAATACAGGTACGATTTACTCTTGTTTGAAACAAAGATAAATCCTTTGGATGTTGGGAAGCACCTCATGCATTTTCCTTGAATCGCGTTTAAATGGGTGTCTCCAAGACCTTTGAAATATCCAAAGGCCCGCTCCAATTGGAAAAACAACCTTACATGGTCCCCTGGATTTTCCTCGGGTAATCCTCCAAGCAACATTTTGACCATTTCCAAATCCATTTCTTGAATAAAATGGCGCAAGGCATCTTCCACAGTGTTAAGGGGGCGAAGGGTAAAAGGCATGTTTGAGGGATTCCGACAAAATTAATCAGGAAATGAGTTATGCACATTGCCGGCCATCAAAAGATGTTAACATGTGGATAAAATTCATTCTGTTTTCAGTTACCTGCCGCTCCTTCGTACTTCGATAAAACACATAGAATAGAAAAATTATACCTAAATTAGAAAATTAAATTTTCATATGTACAGATTTGTTGACAAAGATTTTACCCCAGTACAACGTCGCAATTATAAGTTGATGCGTTTCTTATTTAATTTCGCGGGTTGGTTTGCAGCAGCGTGTCTTGTACTTCCTTTTATCATGGTATTTATTACCTCCTTTCTGAAAGAGGTATTCTTTTTAAACCTTTCAAACAATATCCCCTGGTTTTGGATTTTTGTTGGAGCTCTGGTTTTATGGTTAGTGTTAAGAGGGTTTACCTCCAATCGTTGTCTAAATTGTTTTAAGTTTGGTGCGTTAATGCAGAAAGAAGAGAAAATTGAGAGCGATTGGTCAAAATATGGAATAACCAAATCAAGGTATGACGTAGTAATTCTTTTAATTATTACCAAGAAACAATGTAAAAAATGCGGTTTTGAATGTGAACAAATTTCGCGACGCACAGGAAATTTAGAAGGGATTGGCAGAATGTCAAAAACCATAAAACAAGGAGGTAAGCCACGGCTTAATGGGGAAAGTTACACGAGTTGGTGGCGTAGAAATAAATAAGTTGAATTCCTCTAAGTTTTTTTCCAATGCATCGGGATGTCATAATGACTAATACCCTTCGGTAAGGGGATAATGGTGCATGTTCCTTGTGTAAGTTTTCTCCAATCTGTCAGTTCTTGTTCATGGAATCCTTCTTGGCAGTAATAAAGGGTGATATGTGCCGGTATTGTACCTGATTGCACGTACCTTTCGATCAATTGTTGATGATGTGTCAAATACCCTATAATTTGTTGACGATGTGTTTCATCCTGCCCAATTTTTTGGGCATATTCAAGTAAGGATGGATGTAAGTCTTGTGCAAAATTTGGTGCATAACGAAGTTGAGCCGGTTTGTCCCAGACAATAAAATCTTTGACTTGAACCCCGCCTTTCACCAACAACTTGATCACCTCAAAGGCCACCAATCCTCCCATGGAATAGCCTATAACACGATCAATGGCAAGCGGTAAGGTATGGTTTCGTTGATAATTATCCATTAAATATGCAGCAATACGCTCTATACTTTCTGATCCTTCCTCCAAACCCAAGGCCCTGGGGTAGTTGAAGGCTAAAGCGTTGCTCCCCAAAGTGATAGGGTAGGAGTTAAAGATGAATCCCAAGCCGAAAATGGGAGGGAAGTACCATTCTAGCCCTTGTTCACCTTGTTGCATCTCCCAAGTTAGTTCCAGAGCGTCATTCCTTGTGTAATCAAGCAACGTTTCATAGGTAGGTGCTTGGAAAAATGCACCCATAGAAATGGTTTTGTTAAGGCTTTTTTCGACTTCCTTTATCAACAACATTGCTTTTAGTGAAGTGCCTCCGGATAGGAAAAAATCATTTCCAGCCCCTGTTCCTAAGTATCGCTCCCATATTTGATTCAAGGGGCCTTCTTGCCGATTTTTAGTTGGTGAAAGCACTGTTGATGCAGAAGAAATACGCCAAGATTTTCTTTCTATGGATTGTTGGGATAATTCAAGGATTGCTGCCAAAAACGCTTTGTTCAACGCTTGAACTTGAACAAGGTCAAAACAGCCGTTATCGTATTCCCACCTCAATTGAACGGATGCGCCGAGGCTATCTATGTAAAGACTTAATGGTAGCCTTGCACGTGTAGCAACAACATCAACATGGGGCGTATTTTCGAATAAATCGATTGGATGCTGAATCACAAGCCCAATTTGGTGGAAGTGCATAGGCGCTGCATCTGCAGGATAAATTACGGTGGCTTCTTTATTTTGGTATAAAAATTCCAGGGCGGCATGGGATTTTGCGACGCGCTCCTCGAGGCTGCATTCGGGATCCAATGGAAATGGAAATGCGCGCATATACATACCGATGGCAGGTTCGTCGCGTGTATCTAACACCATAGAAATCCACGGAAATGTAATTCCTTGACGTTTCAATGCGTCGCCAAGAATATTGGTATAAACAACGGCTGGGCTTGTCTTCCATGTTCGTTGTAATTGTTCAATCAGCACTTTTTCTTGATTAGAAAGCTCTTGTATTATGTTTTCCGTCACTTCATGCGATGGCGATTCAAACCGAACTCCAGGTAGCGGCGCAAGCGAAAAATAGGATTCCCAAGATACCATTGGACGCTTCTTAGGCGAAATAGGTAAGGGATGCTCTGCTTTCATGCCCGATTTAATTTTTTGCAACAAATCGGCTAACGCGCCATCGGACCCTCCATCGTAAACCAGGTGGTGAGGATTAAAGTATAAAATTGATTCTGATTCACAATAAATCCATTTTGCTTCAAAGCATGGTCCTTTTTCTACATCGATGGACTTAAAATAGCAATTCAACTTAAAGGTTTGGAGTTCCTTACGGGTCATTTGCACAACTTCCAGCGTGTAGGTGCTAGATTCTATTGGATACTGTTGCAGGATACCGGTTTCACTAAGCTCAAAACGCACGAATAAGGGGCTACAAGCCCGAAGAGTTTGTGCTATAATGGTACGAAACGTTTCGCTGTCCTCGGGTAAATTTATAAAATGAGGTAAATTGTAAATGCTGGAATCTTTGTTCTGAATTTCAAACCAGATTGCCTCTTGTGCCGCGTTTGCAGGTATGGATGCTCCGTGAAATTTGGTTACTTCCTCTTCTTGACTGTGGTGTATCGCCAAAGTTAATTCGGAGAAGTTATTGCTAGAAAATAATTGAAACACCTTCATTTTTTTCTCGTTCACCCGATTCCATTCCCTAACAAAATGCATCGCATCAAAGCTCGAAAGTCCTAGACTAAAAAAATGATCCTCTTCCTGTACATCAATACGAAATAACTGGCTGATTACCTGTTGAATTTTTACGAATAAATTCTCCGTTTGAAAGGTGACAGGTATGGTGACCTCTTGGGATTCCGCCGTCTCAATCAGGTTGTTTCTATTTATTTTTCCGTTTTGATTCATTTCAAATTGTGCTACCGACAACCAAGCGCTGGGAATGTAGTAACTTGGGAAATGGGAAGCTAGGAAATGAATCATTTTTTTCTTGGAAGCTTCTTCAAAGGATCCTTGGTAGGCAATTCCTAGCTCCGTCGAAAATTCGTTGCGGTAAGCGAAGGCCACCCAGGTTATTTTTGGATAGGCTTCCGAAAAAATTCGCTCGATTTCATGCAGTTCTAAGCGCTGGCCGCGAATTTTTACTTGGTTGTCGGCCCTGCCTAAAAAGTGAAATTGACCAAATTCATCCCTTACGCCGCGATCGGCTGTAATCCATGGCCCTTGACAATGACTCCATTGTTGGTCTTGAAAATACCCTAATCCCACGCATGGGCCATCGATACTTAGCAAGCCTTCTCTGCCTTCCGGAAGAGCCCTTCCCTGAGCATCACAAACAGAAATATGCGTGTGGCGCATTGCGTCACCTATCGGCACCACTTCACCGTCATGGTATCCTTCGCGCCACGTAAAAAAGGTATTATCAATGGTCGTTTCCGAAAGACCGTACGAGTTAATTACCTTGGTTGTAGCCGGCAGTTTATCCATAAGCTGCTTCATTTCTCCTGTTTTCCAGGTGTCTGATCCCACAATAAGTAACCGAAGGGTGGTTAAATTCAATTCGGGTTGTTGCATCCACCAACGAGCGATCAGCGGTGTTGTTTCAGCTACGGTAATGTGATGCTGGTGGATCGCTGCAAGCATGTACTCTGGATCTTTGCGTTGAAATTTATCTAATAACACTAAGGTTCCTCCTTGAAAGATGGAACGACCTAGGTCACCTAAAAAAACATCGAAGGAAAATGAAGCCGCTTGAAGTATCCTATCGGACGCTGCCATACCATAATCTGCTGTCCATGCCTCGACCGCTGCTTCATACCCAAATCTTCGTACGCCAACTAACTTTGGTTTACCTGTGGTTCCGGAGGTCGCAATGGCATAGCAAAGTTGATGTTCGTTAGGTACATTTTCGCGCAGCAAAAGGGCTAACTCATCGGCATGGTGCACGGGCATACCGCATAAATCCTCAATATGCGAAATACGTTCTTCAGGCGTTTCATCATCGATGGGTACAAAAGGGATGCGCTCGAGCATCAAGGCCACAACACATGCAATATGCGAAGGGCGTCTTTCTAATTTCAAGGGCACCACTCCCGCTGAGCGGCCCATATTCAAGGTCCTAATTGTATGCACTTGCCGGCTTAATTCCTCATAACTGATACTCGTTTCACCTGTTATGATTGCCGTTTTCGAGGCGTATTTGTGGATAATTTCCTCCCAGCGTTTTTCCAAGGGCGTCGGTTCATGAAACACCTTGGGCGGCTCAGGGCTCCATCCGTTAAAATAGTGGCTATGGAATCGGCCAATGGCCTCTTTTGAAAACAGGTCCGGATCGAACTCCCACTGAAAAAACCAATCTTCTCCACTGATAATAAAATCAAGGGATAAGTCAAATGCAGGTTGGTTTTCGATAAATTCCAACGGCATGTACCCCTCATGTTTTTCCCACTGGTTAAATACAAAACTCGTATTAAAGAAGGGGGTTCCTTGGGTTTGTTTTTGTGTTTCAAGTTGGGCAATCGCAGCAAAATGTTGCCTTATTTTATGTTGTAGTATATGCCAATCTTCAAGTATAGTCTTCGGTTCATTGGAACGTATCACGAAAGGTAGCGTATTCGCGGACATGCCCACCAATTCCAAATCATTCCAACTTCCTCTGGCGGATGCAATGATTCCTGTTGCGAAGGTAGCGTCTGGAAAATAGGTGTGCCATAGCTTTGACCATCCCACCAATCCGGCTTCGAAAACGGAACAACTAAGTTCTTTTTTGAATGCTTCAATATACCTTTTTTCTGAACTACGGAGAGGTATTCTGATCTTACTTTCTTTTGGAAGGGCTTGTTTACGCGCGAAGGGAAGTTTATGCAATCGCACACTTTTCAAGTAATCTTTCCAGAATTTAGCCTCCATGGGTTCATAACTTGGGGCAAAAAGCGCCACCTTGGAAACCTCCCGCTTGCTGTAATCCTTTAAGAAGATTTCTAAAAGTTGTTGTGTGCCCAAACCGTCCAACAAGCCATGATGTATACCCAAGCCTACCAACGTTTTTTGCTCAACGTGGGCCACGCCGATGTGCATTAAGCATTCGAACGGTGACTTGTATATGTCAGAAAATTGCTGCACAAACTCCTGTTCAGAAGCTACCTGTAATGTACTGATGCTGCAGGGCGCTGCAGCCCAATAATAGGCAGATTTATCCGATGTAATCGCCAGATTCAGCGCAGGTTGCGCATGGAACCACGCCGCTATGTAGTCGTGAAATTCCAAATCCAAAGGCAAAACAAATCCGCAATTAATCCAATAGGTTTTAGAAAATTTGGCATCGCTTTCCGATAAGAAAAACATTCTTGCGGCAGCCTCGTGCACCTGTACTCCCGGGAGGATGCTGATTTTTTTTTCTTGCACTTCAGGCTTGGCCAGTGACGGTAATTGCGCTAAGTTCAAACAGGTCAGGATGGAGGGAATGGGCAACAATTTATTGAGGTCTTTTTTCACTTTACCGCTGAGTTTCATGGCATCAATGGAATTAAAACCATTGGCGAACCAGCCTAATGCCGCGTTAATCTGGCGCTCAGGGAACACCGAGCTAAATAGCGATTGATACGCCTCCGTAAGTTCGGATGGGGTTGATTCACGGACCAATGCATCATCGTGTTGTTGCAGCGCAAGCACGTCCACTTTACCATTTTTATTCGTGGGAAATTCATGCAAAGGGACGAAACGGTGGGGGAGCGCATAGGCGGGAAGATATTGCATCAAGTCTTCCAATTCCGGGAGTATGTTGTCTGCCCCAACGTAGAAAGCGGTTAACAAGGCCGCATGATATACAATATACCATTGTGGGATACCTGACCAATCAATGAGACCTTGTTCGATTCTGGTTAATTCGATGCGTTGGCCATTAATCTTAATTTGGTGGTCTTTTCGTCCCAAAAAGTACAATTGGCCATTAAGGTCCATTGCTCCCCTGTCGCCGGTCCGATAAGTTTTGGTGTTGTGAATGAAAAAAAAGTTTTCCGAGTTTTCCGTGCCATAACCCAAGCCCACCGCGTGGCCACTCACGATGATTTCACCCTCTTGAAAAGGAGCGCATGGGATTAAATCTTCGTTCACCACATGAAGGATGGCGTGGTCAAATCGGGTCCCCAAGGGGAGGAGGTGCGGTGGAAATTCGCCTTTATTTTCGAATCCCGACGCCAAAATACTGCATTCCGAGGGTCCGTAAAATTGAAAGAGCTTCGAGTTCGGAAATTTGTCGGAAAATTGTCGGTACAACGAAGGGGGTACACGGTCGCCTCCGGTCATTACGATTCGCTCTTGATCATCAGCCACCATACCATGTATCCACTGATGCAGTAAGGTGGGCACCATATGAAAGGCGGTGATTTTATTGAACACGTCCTTCCAATTTTCCTCGTTGGCCAACATTTCTTTTGAGACAAAGGTTCTTTTCCAGCCCTGCCATAAAGGAAAAATAATTTCAGCTACCCCTATATCGAAGGCAGGGTGGGCAATGACGCCAAAATGTTCTTCTTGACGCCATGGCACTTTGGCTTTCCAAGCATGAAAAAAAGCTACCAAATTGGCAAGGGAAAGTTGCACAATCTTTGGCGAACCCGTGCTTCCAGAAGTGCAAATGGCCAAAGCAATTTCAGGTGTTTTTGAAGAGTTTGCTTTCGGAATAACACAATTCTCCAAGTCATCCAACGGAATAAAATCAGGGATTCTGAAGTCGGGAAAGGCAGTAAAGATTGCATCGGGTGCATAATTCTCGAACAGCGAAACCAGGAATTGGTCACTTTCTTTTTCATTGACCATGAGCACTGTGGTGCCCGTTTTCCAAGCGGCAAGCAACACCAAATCCATAGATGGATGCTTGTCGCCATAAATCCAAATCCTGCTTAATTGGGCGTAATTAAAGGCCTGCACTAAATAATCGTAGATATCCAATCGCTGTTCTTTGGATAGTTTTTCCTCTATGTCAACAAAAAATGCAGCAAGGTTGGGTTCGATTTGTTCAGGAAAGTTGAATGGAATTTTATTTTTTAGCGGCAACGTAAATCGCTCGGAAAAGGATTGTAAAAAATGTAAGTATCCTTGAGCAATTGTTTCAATTTGGATGCGGCTGTGTATGGCTGAATTAAAGTGCCAGTGAAAAATTAGTGTATCGGAGGTAGGAACGATTGCAATGCTCAAGGGAAATTCGGAAAAGTCGTGGCTTTCAATCAGCTTGAATTCTGTTGACGCTGCTTCGAGATTTGCAGCCAAAGGATAGTTTTCATAAGCGAGAAGTACGCCGTAGGTTAACCCGTTGAATTGGGGTTCTGTGGTATCAACAAAAGGAAAAGAGGCCACACTGCGCTCCCGGTATTTGAAGTCCGGAAGAAGTTCTGCGGGGCTCGCCTCCAAACGGACGTGAAATTGTAGCGGTAAGGTTTGAATCGCCAAACCAAAGCCATTTTTCACAAATTCCATGAGGCCATTTTGCTTTACTACGCCCATTTGGATGTTGGATTGCGAAGTCCAAACTGCCATAAAACAGCACCAAGAAAATTGGATCAGTTCAGCTTGGGTAAGGCCAATCGATGGTGCGAACGACTGAATCGTGTGTAGCGATAGCTCATTGACATGCGTGCACGAAGCGGCAAATGAATCTCCATGGGAGGTAAATTGCGCAATGGTATCCATTTCAAGAAGGTATGCCTGATATGCCGCTTTGGCCTGAAGATGATCTAAGTTTTTCCAGCCCTCATACCAAGATTTTACAGCCCGTGTTGGCAACCAAATCTCAGGGAATTGAAGTATTTGGATAAAATCATTCAACAGTTGTTGCCTGCCCCAGCCATCAAACAAAATATGATGGTTCGTAAGGAGTAAAAATGTTTTTTCGCCGGTTTCAAACCAATCAAAACGCACAGCGGGTTCGGCGTGCAAGTCGAAACCCTTCTCGCGTATTTTCAACCTTTGCCCTCCGATTTCCTCCTCTGTGCAACAGGTGTGTGTTACTTTTGGCGCCAACGTTTTGAAAGTTACCCATACAGGTTGTTTCAACCCTTCATGGAGCAGGTGTGCACGAAAGCACTCGTAACTTTCGAAAAGTTTTTCTGCTGCATGGTTGATTTCTGCCAAGGTTACGCCTTTCACTTCGAATAGCAACTGTTGGATGTATTCTGAAGATTTACCTTTCAAACTGGCACTCAGCATGAACTGCTGTGCAGGCAACAGCGGAACTATGGAAACAATATCGTCCTTGGTCATTACAAATCCTTCAAAAGATCTTCAATAGCGTTTCTGTCGTCCTCATCAATGCCCTCATCGTATACCTGTTGAGGTGCACTATTCGCGTGTAAAAGTACGTTAGATATCGAACTAAAGCAATCCACAAAAGTCTCCAAATTGAAGAGGGGATTGGAACGAAATGACCATTTCAATTTACCTTGCACGATGAGACCGTTGATTTCCACATGGGCCAAAAGATAATTGTCGGGATCAACCATATCCCCTTGATCGAGCAAAGAAGGGCTTGCCATTCCTCCCCAATTTTCGTCGAAACTACCTAGGAAATTTAACAGCAACGGATATTCGGGCTTTTGGTAGTTTTCGGTTCCCATGTAGGTTAATTGCATTTCTTGGGCAAGGCGGTACCCTTCGGTTATTCGGTCCCACCTTGTCGAAACTTCTGTAGAAAAATCAATAGGAACGGGATAAAATTGCGTGAACCATCCTAAGCTTTCCGTTATTCCGAGGACGCCCTCGTAAGATCGGCCGTGGGTTTCCATCATGGGCGTTACCCGAGGTAGGTTCAGTTGATGCCAAGTTTCCAAGACCAAAAACAGCACTTTTTCATTGACGTGTCGAGAGGCCTCCCATTGTTGCATAAATACATTTGTGCGCGCTTGATCCCATTCCACTTCCAAATACGAAGCAAGGCGGTAGGTACTGGGTTCCCAACCTTGAAACGGGTTTTCAAAGGTTAGAGGCCCTTGAAGGTGTTGTGGGCTAAGGGATGCCAATGCACCCTGAACCTGAGCATACACATTGCTGTCGCCATACGTTGAAGTGCCCCCTTGCATTTGAAGTTTGAGTTCATCCAAGATGATGCGCCACGAAAATCCGTCGCAATAAAAATGATGAATGGCAATAAACAGGAACTTTTTTTCATCAAATTCCATCACACTGCCTCCCGCAACCGGACCCTGTGCAAGGTCAAAGGACTGCTGAATTTTTTGACAGCAATCGCTGATTTCCGCCTCTTCATGGCAGATGCGCCTGGTTATTTGCGGTGGAATACCTGATGACCATGTATTTTGGTAAACCTGGGCTAAAATTGGAAAGGCGGATAAGGCCGCTTGGGCAAAGGTTTGCAACGTTTCAGATGAAACAGGGGCATGAATCTCCAGTAAGATGGACTGATTGAAGTGGTTTCGGTTGCGCTTGTAGTTTTTTGTAAACCAGTGCTGAATGGGGGTCAACGGCAACGCGTGCTGCGAAGCGAAGCGCTTATGTTCCTTCGATAATTGATCAAAAAAGTCGCTTAATTTTGGTGCATCGAGCAATTCTTTCATGCCCGGACTGTAGCCCCACGATTTTAGTTTGCCAATGAGCCGCAAGGCAATTATGGAGTCTCCCCCTTGTGCGATAAAACCGAAGTCCTCTCGGAGGTCTTTGAACAATTCGAGTGCTTTCAGTTGCGATAATAACTCCGTGGAGGAAGTTTCGAATGCTTCCGTATTCGTCTCCTTTTGTATTCCTTCCAACAAAGCTGTCTCGTCAATTTTACCATTGCTGTTGACAGGAAAAGTGCCCACAAAATAGATTTCGTCCGGGTGCATATATACAGGGAAATGCCTGTGTAAGGCTTGCCTTACCTTTTCGGTGGCATCCCCTTCTTGTTCGATGAATAAAATAAACCGATGTTGATTTACCGTATATCGGAGGCGAAAAATGGTAGGAAATTCGCGAAGCAATTGTATTTCAATTTCATTTAAATCAAAGCGTTGCCCAAGGCGTTTCACTTGGCGATCTTTTCTTCCTTTTAAAAATATCAGGCCCTCGTGCTGTTTCCCATAGTCACCCGTTCGGTAGTGGGGAATACCGAGGTGCGTGAAGAAGCCTCCGCCTCCGTCCAGATATCCTTGGGCAACGCCGTCTCCTGCAATCACAACTTCTCCCTCAATGCCTTCGGGAACTTCTTGCATTCTTGCATTACATATTTTAATCCGCTCGTGTGGCAAGGCTTGACCTATCGAAGGAATATACGAATGGCTTAAATCGATACAAGTGGAATACGTAGTAGTTTCGGTAGGACCGTACCAATTCTTCAGCATAATGTGGTTGTTGGCCTCTTTTAGACGTAACCATAAGGCCTCGGTAAAAGGTTCACCTGCACTTTGTATCACGCTGAGTTGTGCTATTTCATGCGCTTGCAATTTGGACAACACCGATGGTACGGAATTCAATAAACCTCCTGGGAATGTTAATATCGCAGATTCGAGTGCACTTAAGTCCCCCACAACAACGATGGATTTGCCACAATATAAGCCGAATAAATTCTCAAAAATCGAAAGATCGAAACCTATATTGGTGAGCGAAAAAATCCATTTAAACGCTTCGGTGTCAACTTTAGCCGCACAAGCATCGAGAAAGGAAGACACGTTTTTATGGTTAAAAACTACGCCTTTCGGCAAGCCCGTGGTACCTGAGGTAAATAGTATGTAAGCTTCTTGGTGGAGGCTTATCTTTGGAAGATCTGTCTTTTCTTTTGCTTTCAATATGGAATCCAATGAATGCGTCGGAATATCATATGCTTCCCGCAAAGGCTCGGTGTGAACGATTGCTCGACAATTTGCCATATTCAACACTTGATGAATCCGCTCTGCAGGCCAACTTGGATTAATGGGCACATAGGTGTAACCCGACCGTAGAATACCATAAATTAAACAGGGGGTATACACATGGATCTTTCCCAGTAAGGCGATTCTGCTTCCGGGTGCATAGGCAGACAATTCATGATTGATTTGAAACACCCGCTTTTGAAAGGAGGTCGCGTCCACGGACTGTTTACTGTCGCTGTCGATTAGTTCCACCGACATGGATTTTATTTGTTTTTCTACACATTCTGTCCAACATGGATAGGGTGTTGGGTTTGGGGAGGAAGAACCGGATTCAAAGGGAATGAGCGCTTGGTCAAAATCACTTAGGCACATGTGCAATACATCGTGTAATTGTTGTAGCATATATTGGACGGTGTTTTCATCGAAGTATGTCGTATGGTAAATCACCTTTACTTGGTAATCGTTTGCAGAAGGCAAAACCAGCAGCGTTAAAGGGTAACCCGTCCGCTCCCGATTAAAAACCAAGGATCCTTGCAGGTTGGCACCGCGAAGCTCAGTGTAAGGATAATTTTCAAATACATAGAGCACGTCGGGAATAGCCACCGATGTTACTTCTGAATCAGGGGGGAAATGCTCTAAACCTAGTCCAAAATTTTGTCCTTCAACGGTTTTTTGAACCAGGGTGCGTAAGGTGTCGGATGGATTCCAACTCCAACCAAGATGGATGTTTTTTATCAAGAGGCCCACCGCGGTGTCGGCGTGTTCCGGCAGCAAGGATCGGCCGCTAGAAATGCTGTGCACGAAGCTATTGCTTTGTCCGGTTACACTGAACATCACAACACTTAAAGCGCCTAAAAAGAGTTGTTGTGCAGTTAAGCCATGTTCATGACAATGGGCATCAAGTTCAGCAAGGTTGCATGCCGTAGTGTACTCTAAAAATTCTTGGGTATCTGGACGTAGTGCTGGAAATCGAATCGCATGGTGTTGCTGAAAGAACCATTCCCACGTTTTACTTTTGTTTTGGTTTCTTTTGAGTTCTTCTTGAAGGATTAGCCATTGGTAGTTGGGTTGCACGTCAAGTGCTTCACCGGTTTCTACGAGGTGAATAAATTTTTGAATCAAAAGCCCCACACTCCAGCCGTCGAGCAACACATGGTGGTGTGACCATAACAGGTAAGCTCCTTCGGTGTTTATGAAGAAATGGCAGCGCATTAACCGTTCGGTAAAGGGTTCCAATCGGTCTAATTCGAGGATGTGTTCGACATCGCTACCTTGTTCGTGCACCCGAAAATCGAAACGCCAATCCCGTATTTCCTGCTTCCAGCCCTCGTCCTCGAACACAAGGGCTACACGGAGTTGTGGATAGGCATTCCAAATGGACTCCATCGCTTTTTGTATGGCCTCAACGTCAGGATATACTTCAAGTTTGAATAAAAACTGCTCGTGGTATGCACCCTGACTGTTGATGCTTTGACCCCAAATTTTTTGCTGGGTGGCACTCAGTGCGTAACGCGTTTGAGACAATGATCCGTCCATCGCCGTATCGCTTATTGGTCTTATTTCCCAATGGTCCAAGGCTTTGGCACTTAATAATTCCCCAAAATCTCCCCCATAGCCAAAGGATTTTATTTTTGACATGAACCGAATTGCCTGAATGGAATCTCCGCCGTTGGAAAAGAAAGACTTGCGCCCATCCAGTGCTTGATCAAATACTTCGTTCCACGCCTTGTTGACAATCGTATTTTGTTCAAGGATTGTTGTTTCCGACCGCTGGAAACTTTCCTCCATGTTGCTTTTTAAGGCAGCAATGGCATCCATATCTAAAGGTTGATCATGGCTAAAGGCGTGGAGAACCAACGCTTCGGTCATCGTGAAAAGGTCCTCACCTGTGGTGAAGGTGAGTCTTTTCATGTCGAGGTCAAATGCCAAATGGATGGTCCCTCCAACTGCCTCGAATTCCGCATCCGTAACAAGGATACCTTTTGGATGATGCGAGGCGGGGGAGGTATTTTGTTGTTGGTGCCTTCGTGCTTGTTCAAGTTGTACCTTTGCAGCATTTTTAATGTCGTTCAACGGCAGGTAATCCAGCGGAAAAGCCTTGTTTTCGAGACTAAAGGCGACATGAAAGGTGCTATGGTAAGCGGCAGCTAAAACTTCGTACAACGTGCACGAAAGTAAAATTTTCCCAAGATGAACATTATGTTTGCACAACAATTGAAAAGTCTCGGGAACGATGATCGGTTGCGAAACTTTTTTACTGAAGCTGCAGAGTTGCTTGTGCTCGAGGGGATAGTTTGGGGTAGAAGCCATGAAATAAAAAGAACTTATGAATTGGTTTTTAGTTTTTTTTCCAAAATAATTGAAGGGTTTGGCGAAGCGGTGCGTTGCTTGCAATCATCGAGGTAGCATGCGGAAAATTTTGATCGTTAAACACCAATTTATTGTAGTTAGGCGATTCGGCATGAATTCCAGTTTTGTCTTTATATAAAAACAAGCCTCCCCAATCATCCTCCCATTGTTCGTTCATGTAAAGGGTAGCTGCATAACGGATGGTATCTTCTTCTTCTTTATCGTTATGCCACGGTATAAAACTGAGCCGTTGCCATAAATAAACTTGGGCTTCAAATTCGTACATGGCGTTAATGTCCATGATTTGATGAGCCATCAAGGCGCTTTTTACAGTTTCTTTTTGGTCGTCAGTTAATTCCCGTATCAACACGGATCCCGTGGGTGCAACAATTTCTTGTTGCCAACCTAAACTGGTTTTCCAAACATTGGTGTACAATAATGCTTCATTTTGTTGACGAATTTCCTCTAAAAAATCAGGGGTGATAAAATCAGTAATGGTTTTCATTTGGCTGGAGGATTAAGGTGGATAAATGGTCATAGGTAATTTTTCGTTTAGCAATAAAAACGTCGCTGCGCATCCCGCGCACCTTGGCACCGGTAACTAAATTTCTTCCAAAAAATGCCATTTCACCTATTCGATAATGGGTAACGCCACAATCTTGAAGGAATGGTAATGCAGAAAACGAAACCGATGTTCCTAAACTTTGAAGGGTTGTTGAAGGTATTCCTAGATTTTTCCAAGTCTTGAAAAAGTCCGCCTCAGGCATTGTCTTGCAATCCAAGTAAGCTCCCACGCGTTGTGCGGGCCCAAGGGCAGGTAGCTTTTCGAGAGCGATTCCTTTGCGTTCCGGGTCGATGCAAAGCATGGTACAACATGGATGGTTTTGGTGCCATGCATGACTCAAATTCACATCCACGAAATGGGGTATTTCGGAACAGGCATCGTAGTTTAGAAACCAAGTTTCTATGCGGGGATTTCGCGCTTTTACAAAAGAAAGATGTTGCAAATCATCGCTTCCAATCGATAATAAAGGCAGGGTGCAAAGGGTGTCAAATACCTGGTCGAGGACCCTGCCCTTAAATCCTTTTGTAATCAAGGTCCACGTCATGCAATGAGCGGCCATTGATGCGTTGATGAAGGCGATATTTTCGGACAATGCCTCCGTATTCAAGGCTATTTTTTCCGTATTCACCATGGCAAAGGGGATTGATTTTGATTGCACAAATAATTGGGGCGTGGCGAGACGGCGTCGGGCTTATTGGCGCAAGTATTAAAAGTTAAAATCATAATCTTTCTCGAAAAATCTAGGGTAGAATTACCCGAACCATGAATGATATCTGGATTAAAAAGTAAAATGCTTCCTTTTTTTCCCACCGTGGTAAATGTTCCGTATTTCTCTTTGAAATAAGCGATTTCTGTTTCTGAAAAACGGAATAACAGGTCGCTTCCTGCGCTTCCTTCTAAGGAATAATCAATATCCTTATCGGCTTTTTCCCGCGCTAAAAATTCGAGGTGACTTTTGGGGATTAATTCCAGCGCTCCGGAATCTTCCACTACATCATCTAAGTAAATTACCACATTTAGGAAGTGGTTGTGGGAAAAATGGTCGAACACGTTCCAAAAGGGAAAATCGCGATGAAAAGGCCATACCGAGCTTTCTTGTTGGTTCTTTAGGTTGACTTTGGACTGGTGAATGTAAACTTCTTCACCTATTATTTCTGTTACGATTTCTTTGATAATATGCTGTTGATTTAACCAGTCTAAAAAGGTTGGGTTTTCATGAAATCCGTAAATAGAACGCAAGGTAATGCCATCTTGCTCATACACTTTTTCGACACCGGGCGTCAATAAAAAATCGAACGTGGGAATTTCAGCAAGGACTTCATGAAAGAGGTCATAACCAAGTGCAACAAATGTGCTTTTCCATTGAGTTGGGTTTACCATCATAGTTTCAAACGAACTTAACAATTTTACTTAATTTTTCAAAGTCCCAAAGGGCGCCATGCATGCTACAAAGCGATAAGATGAAGCGCTCCGAGGACGCCGTCTCGATCTTTCGCTGCTCCATATGTTCGTTCTCCCCTAAAACAATGGTATTTGGCTCTTGGGTAAAACCGCTTCCTCGCAGCTTGGAAATGGCTTCTTTGGCGGAAAATTGACAAAGAATACCCTCTTTATCGGGATAAATAGCACGCCATTCCGCAGGGGCAAATCCAAGTTCCAATGCTTCTATGTGTTCTTGGTGCATGCTTTCAATATCAAGTCCAAAAGGTAATGATCCTATCCCCACGAATACCCACCCTTGCGCATGGCTTATGGAACAAAAGGCCTCGTCGATTAAGGGCTGACCCAAGGATGATTTTCGAAAATGCAATGCGGTTAGGTCTTTCATTAAATGGTTTATGCACAACGCTTGAAGTAATTCACGTGCCAAAATGGATTCCTTTCTTCTGGTTTCATCTTTTAGGGTACCAATATAGGATGCATCAACCTTCTCTAAAGATGAGGTGCAGCTATCGATATGTTCCAACGATAAGTAAATGCTATTCGGATTCAAATGAAGGATGGAAGTTGATGGTTTGGATCTAAACAGGATTTCAACGCAAGGTATATTTTTTTACGCCATGGTGAGATTTGTTGCGCTAAGCGGTGCTTATGGATTCGTCCAATCCCATGTTCACCCGAAATGAACCCGTGATGGAGGTTGATGATATTATCGAATTCAATCTGCACTTGATCCCACGCTTGAAGGTTATCGTCAAAAAATACGTGGATGTGATAGTTTCCATCCCCTCCGTGCCCGAAAACAATATGTTCCAAAGATTTTTCGCGTAATAATTGCATAAGAGCAAGGATTGCTTTGGCAGCAACCTTGACCGGAAAACTGACATCTAAATCCACAAAAGGCTTGTAAGCTTGGAGGTTATGCCCAATGGAAAAGCGTTCATGAAGTACGTCTGAAGTTGCTTCATGTACCGTGAAAAGAGGATTGATAACGAGGGGTGGATTCGAGAGAAAAGCCGCCCAAATCACGTGCTCCTTGGCCTTCGAACTGAAGTGCAATGCATCCTGGTTTGCAATTTCCAAAAGGTATGGATCAAATTGTAACAAATTCGGCACAAGCTCGAGAAGTGCTGAGAATTCCTGGGCCGCAATACGAAAATACCTTAAGGGGGGCATTTTTGGAATGCACTTGAGCATGATGGAAGTGATGATTCCCAAGGTGCCCTCTGAACCAATCCAGATGGAATTATCTTGAATTCCTTGAGAAATTTTAGTGGCTGTACCTCCGCATTGGATTTTTTCACCGTTGGCAAGCACGACGTCTAATGCCAAAATGTAATTTCCTATCTTGCCATATTTTAAGGAAAGTGGACCGCCTCCATGGCAAGCCACCATTCCACCAACGGTTGCTTCGTGTTTGCTTCCGGGTATTACAGGAAAATCCCAAGCACTTGCTTGAATAAAAGCCAACAAGCGATCCAGGGTAACGCCGGCCTCGCACCGTACTATGCCAGAAGCTTCATCATACCAATGCAGTTGCTTTAGCCCAGAAACATCTAGGTAACATTCGTGAGGTAAGGGCACAGCACCCCCGCTGACACCGGATCGGCCTGCACCAATACGAAACGATTTCGAAGGATTTTGTATCAGGAATTCTGAAAGTTGCTCCGCGGAAGTTGGCGAAAAGACTTCCAATGGAATTCCGCTGAGCCCGGAATAATCGTTAATTTCAGGGTTCACCGTTCAATTGTATTTCTAACGATTTAAACAAATGGTGCACGTTTTTTGCGCCAAAACCGTCGTAATTGTTGATGCGTTGGATGAATTCATAAAACAACGTCGGACGGTCTCCAATTGGCTCCGTAAAAACTTGAAGAAGGATTTTGTCATCTTCTTGTTCGCACAATACATTGGCTTCTTGCATCTGCGTAATGGGAAGTTCAGGATGTTCCTTTTGTAAAGCGGTGTAATAGGCCTCTGGCACACGCGTAAATACCACCCCTTTTTGTTTTAGGCAACGCACCGTCTCAAGTAAATCCCCAACTTCAAAAGCTAAATGCTGTATACCCGTTCCAAAATTATGTTGTAAAAAGGTATCCACTTGTGATTTGCGCGTTTTTTCGGGCAGTGGTTCGACAATAACCTTATTAATGTTCGCCAATTTGTGATGAAACACATTCATCCTCATCCCTGTGAGTAAATTGGCAAAAAACTCTTCGCCAATCGACTGAATATGCTCAAGGTGTAAAATCCGTACCAAGTAGTCGTTCCAAAAAGTGGATTCATTGACCCGTACTACCGATGCCAAATGGTCGATCGATTGTATACCACTTGGTTCTTGAACAACTTCAGAAGGTGTTGGAATAAATCCAGGCAAAGGGCCGAATGAGGAGCCGCTTTCGACCAACATTATTTCATTGTCATCGAACAGTTTGATGCGAATGATACGAGCAAGCTCTGAACCATAGCTAATTTCTTCCATTCCGCTCAAGAAAATGGCTTTTTGGGATTGAAGATGTCGCATGGCGGATGTAATATCTTCCACTTCAAGCGCAAAACGTTTTATTGAATTACCATGCTTATCTACGAAAGAAACAACATCGTGCGCCGACGGATCGAGTGCCGAAGTAATGAGCAGGTTGGCAGAGCCTTGCTGTAACCAGTAGGTGATTTCTTCCCCGTACTGACCTTGGTGTATGCGTTTTCCCTTCAAATCAAAACCTAAAGCGTATTGGTGCCACCAAGCCACCATTTTACCCATGCCAACATAAAGTTCAACGAACTTAATTCCCGAGTTATCTTTAATGTTCACGTTCTGCAAAATTATGGATTTTCATGATACCTTCCACCATGCGCTCGGGAGAAACTTGCGCTACTGCAATCCTGAGGTACCTTCGTAATGTTCTGTCTTCGGAAAATAGCGCCATCGGACAAACGGCTACATCCTCCTCTCGAAGTAAAGCGGCGCACCAGTCAAAGTCCAATTCCTTGTCAAGGGCCATCGGCACAAAGAAACCCCCGTGGTAGGAAAGGTTTAAATCATTTAATAGCTTCTTTTTGTGCGCTAATTCCTGCTTAAATTCGAATAAATGTGCGGTAAGACTAAATTCGTTTTGCAGCAACCAGCCCCCCACAATGGCTTGGTTATAGCCCGAAGTATTCAGGCTGATGTTCGACTTTGCGGCAGCAAATAATGGGATAAAATCTTTTGGGACATGTACTAGGCCCATCCGCAACCCGGGCGCAAGAATTTTTGAAAACGATACGGCATGAAAAACGTTCTCAGGTGCCATGGAAACAAGAGAGGTTTGCGGGGAGTCGATGGCGAAGAAGCGGTACGTGGCATCGTCGAAAATGAAGAAGCCGTTTTTCTTCGCCCATTCTACGAGGAATATGCGCTCTTCATGCGTTAATTGTTTTCCCGTTGGGTTGGCGAAATCGGAGCTCAGGTAAAAAAGCGATCCTCGGGGTATGGTTTTAATTTCATCCATCCACCGTTCACGATGAAGCAACATCGGTTGTCGCCCAAGAAGTGACATAGCGTCCACCAATCCAGGATAACAGGGGTCGAAACAAGCAATAGGTTCATTGCGAAACAGAAGGCAAGCCAAGGCAATTGCTTCCTGTACACCCTGAGTTACGATTATGTGTTCCTTTTCCGCTTCTTGAAAGCCATCGTTTTTAAAAAATTGTTGTCCAATTTCCCCCAAGAATCCTTGGGAGTTGTGGTATTTTCTCACCGGGGCATTCGGGAAATAGTGTAGAAAAGTCGCTAAACAATCCTCCTCGTTGTAAGCAGCATATCGCTCCAATGGGGGCACGCCCGCACCGAAGTTGTACAGGCTCTCTGTGGCTGCTAATTGGTTTAGGAACGAAATACGGCTCATCAGTTTTTTTGTAATTTTAACAAAAAAAAATGGAAGTCAAAGAGGGTATAGAAATTATCGAGAAGGTGCAGGAGCTTGACGAAGCTGCAATCCAGATAACGTATGATCCCTTGACGCTCGGCAAGGCGTTGGATTATTGCTTTGCGTATGGCCGTATTTCTTTGGCAGAAGAAACCATCGATAAGGTGATAAATGTGTATCCCTTGGAAGGCATTATTCTTCGTGTAAAAGCCTTGCTTTTGGCAAAACGTAACCGAAGCCAAGACGCAATTTATTTGTTATCCCTCGTCCCTCACACCGATAATTATTTTCTTTCTTGTGTGGAATTAATCGGGGTTATTTTTATGAATAATCAACAATTCCAGAAAGGAATTGAGACCTTCTCTGTTTTGCTAACCCAAGCATTAGACCCTGAAATAAAGGGTTTTGTGCTGCACCAGCGAGGAATTTGTTACCAGTACCTCGAACAGCATGTGGAGGCCTTTATGGACTTTAAAGAGGCGTGTTTACATTTTTATCATCGGGAAGCGTTTTTCAAGGAAGCGTTGGTTTCTTTTAAATGGAGCGTAAACGAAGGTAAATTCTGGAAAATAAAAAACGAGACCCAGGAATTCGTCGAAAGCTTGAAGCAGGTTGTCAGCGAGTATTACACTTATGGCGCCTACATCTTTTCCGCAGAATGGTTCTATTTCAATGGTGACTTAGCACAAGTCGAATGGCTTTTAGAGGAATTTAGGGCGTCAGAATACACGGATCAAATAACTGAATTTGAAGCAAGATTTGAAGAAATGAAGCAATTTTTAGCCCTGTATAAACCCTACGCAGCGGTGAAAAAACAATTAGCTAAATTCCACAAACCTTCCGGTCCGCTTAGCGGAAGAACGCCAAGAGAAGGGGTAAAGGGTATGGCTCGATGGGAGGCGGAAATGGATGAATATTTAAAAAACACCCAGAAAATTCGAGAAGAATTATTGATGTATAAGGCACCCTTGGTGGAAATGAACGAGGAAGAATTCGAACTCTTTGATGCCATGAATTTGATACAAGGAGACAGCACACCCCAACCATGACCATACCCGAAGCTTATTTACCTAAATTCAAGGGAAATGCATTGACCATACCCGTATTGCCCTGCGCAAGCCAGGAAGCATTCAACGCACACCTTGCACGAGAGGTGCCTTTTATTTTTGAGGCCGATTTGCATGCGCTTCGTGAAAAGGCAGAACGTGCCATCCATGCGATTGACCAGGATGTCGAAATTCGAACCTACGATAGCATTCCCTATCGCGAAATCCGAAAAGGAGGATTTCATGCTTATTTGGCTTATGCAGCAAGTACTGAAACGGAATGCCTTTATCCCGAGGGATTTGAATTGGTGGAATCGAGAGAAGGCAACGTCAGTGAAACGCATTTCAGGCATTATGCCTTATCGTTGAATGAAACGTTATTTCCTGCAATTTCCCAGTTTCGCGTACCGTTTATCGACGAGCGTAACAATTATCTTTTGCAATTACCAGCCCCTTTTTTTTCGCAACGCTCCATCACTTCACCGCACTGGTTGTTCATTCACCCTGCATTATCGGTATCCAATGCCCACTACGATCATGATAGTGTCCATACTGCTATTGTGCAGCTCAAGGGAAGAAAGTGGGCTTGTTTAATTCCTCCGAATCAACATCACCTGATCAACAATGTAGATTTTCCGCTGTTGCCCAACGGGTTTAATGATTTCACAAACCCCAAACTTCAAGCACTGCCCTGTGAAGGGTTGACCCCTTGGGAAGGGGATTTAAATGAAGGACAAATCTTAATTATTCCTAAAAATTGGGTGCATTTTGTGGTGGGTAAATCGTCCGGAATTTCGTACTCCCAAGATATTGTTAACGCGACGAATTTCAAGGAATGGATGACGTCCATTATTGCACCGCTCGTTTAAGTTGGTCAAACTCCTCGCGTGCTTGTACGATTGCTTCAAGTAGGGATTCGCTGGTTGAAGCATTCCTGGTGATCCGTTGTTCCAAAGTTTCGTCTTCAAATTTTGCAAACCTGAGGCAATACAATGCGTTTTCGTTGAGTTTGTCACTTATTGCTTTTGAAATTGGACGATGCACACGGTCCGAATTCGAGTATCCCATGACTAACCTACCGAAGGTATTGGCGTAATCGATCAACGCAATATTCCCCGTTGGAAATGCTTCAGATTTAAATTGTTTGAACAAGTCCAAGCCTTGTTGTATGATGTCAAAAGTAGGAGCTTCGTGCTTGCTGGAAGGTAAAAATATGGAAGAAAGATACGGCCGATGTTGAGACGTCAAATTTGGGGTGCCTCGATGAATGAGCCTTAAATCACGAAGCGTGTAATCTCCCACCTTGAGGTTCAAGGAGACAGGGTTGAGCATGGAAGCTCGCACTAAGATTTCCTCATCGGTAAATGCGTTGGATTCATTGGTGAACGCATCGTACGAGGAGATGCGATGGGTTTTTGGGTAAATGTGGGTGGCGCCGTTTTGTTCGTCAGCGTCTACCAAAGGTAAATTTAAAGCAACCGCAAAGTCATTTCCATCTTGATGGATGGTTTGAAAAGCAGATCCGGGCGACGATATATCTGAGGAAAAAAATACCAACGCGAAATCGCCTTCAAATACGTTTCTCAAGAGGCCAAAAATTGCATCGTCGGAGAAAAATGCACTACGAAAAATCATGGATTCTGTAGGTAAAAGCATATTCCATCGGTGCACATCATGGTTGGCGCCGTATTGGGTATTGCCTTGAAAACGGGCATAAAATCGCTGCCTTTTATCGTCAAAAATAGCATCAAATTCTGTTTTGAATTTGTGAATTAATTCGCTAGAAAATGCTGCTTTTCCGTGAAAATATCCTTCCTGCTTAAAAAAATGAATGCGCTCTTCCATAGGTCAAAACTAACGACTTTCTGTCAGATGTAACACTTTTTCGAGATACTGAAAGCCGAAGCGTTCGTCCGGCTCAAGGTAGTGCCCCTCGCTCCATTCGTTCCAACTGGCAATATGCAAATCGACATGATGCTGGCGGCACCACGCCAGGGCAAGTTTTAGGTTGGTTTCAAAATCCAGCGGATTCGCATCGATGACCACAGGCGCCCAAGGGAATTTCTTCACCTTAAATCCCTGCAGAAAACTTCCTCGAGGAGAGGCATCCCAACCGGTGGAAACACTTGGATAAAACGGGATAGTAGCATGATCTTGAATAGTATCCCAAACCTTTTTCTGGGCATCTACACAAGCTTTATGGTAATGAATCGATGCTTGAGTATTGAAATCCACGAGGGTAACATAGCTGCTTAAACTCTGCAAACCTAATCCTTCACTTTCGCTGATCCAATCGTCGTTTCTTCCACAAACAGCTTGTAAATGATATGCCCGAAGAGAATGAAGTATTTCCTTGGTCTCTTGACCATGAAGTTCATGCAATTCGCTGACTGAATAAAGTTGAAGCAATGGTTTTCCATCGGGACCTTTTCTATAATTTGGATGCGAGGTGATGCGCGCTAAGGTTTGATGAAAATTGGAATCATGTCGGTAATGCTGTATGCGTTTTTTGAACCACGGATGGTTGTGGTATTTTCCATAGGAACCTTGTTCAATAGGAAGCGATTGGTGGGGTAGACGCAGCACCCACATGATATTGAATTCAAAGGTTGTGCCCTCCATCGCGCGCATTAAGACGTCCAATACTTCCCCTAAAATGGGTATAGAAGATTCAAAATCCCAATAAAAACAAACCATAAAGCCTTTTATCCCATAGGATTGGGCCAACTCAATTTGTGCTTTACACGTGGCGTATTGAGTTTGATCGTAGTAGCCTTGTAAAGGTATCCTCGGTTGATAGTGTCCGGTCCTTCTGGCCTTTGCGTCTTGAAGTAATTTCCATTCACTACCCGAAATCCTGTAGTTGTCCTCAAAAAAACCAGGATAGTAATAAGCGTAAATGTTCATCGGTATGCAAACATACGAATTCATAAGTTTCCTTTACCTTTGATATCGGTATGAAATACGATTTCGTCATTGTGGGTGCTGGGGTAGGGGGCTTGTACTTGGCTTATTTATTGGAAAAAAAAGGTGTTTCTTATGTGATTCTCGAAGCGAATTCACGGCATGGAGGAAGAATTCAAACGGTATTTCGTGATCACGCGACTTTTGAACTTGGTGCCGCGCGCCTGTTATCGAGCCATACGCTAGCTTTGGAACTTGTTCATTCGTTCAACATAGAATTAGAAGAAATGGTCATCGACGATGCAGCGGTGCATTGGGATGGAAATTGGAATTCCTCCCTAAACGAACTGCTTTCAGCGGAAGATTATCCCGATCCAATGGACCTTTTTTCAGACTTTTTAAGACAACATGAAATCGGAAGCGTGGAGGAGTTTGAACGGCTCGCCCCTAAGACTTGGGATACGCTATACACCAAAGATTGGCTTGCCGAATTGGGGGTTCCGGCATCCTACGCGAAACGCTATTTTTTAGGGGATATTGATGTGGAGCTGCAACAGATATCGTTGTACGAATCCTTGTATTTTTATTTGTCCAATCTTGCGCATCCCGAGGCTAAAATTTTCAGAACTAAGGGGGGACTTACCCAATTGGCTGATGCCCTCGCACATCAGGTAAACGATCCGATTTATCAAGAAAAAGTAATAGGTATTTATCCTACGGAGCAGGGGCTAGAGGTACTTACCCATTCCCGTACTTATTTTGCCCAAAGGGTTGTATGCACCTGTTCCTTGACGGCTCTGGGTAACATTGAATTACCCATCGAGGCAAAAACCAGGGTCCAAGAATGGTTACAAGTGGGACATTACGGAAAAAGTGTCAAAGGTATCGTTCACTTGTCGAAAGCTGTATTTCCTAACCATAATTACTTGCTGACCGAAGACCCCATTCGTTTGTTGCGTCGTTCACAAGAACTTTGGGAACTGTATTTGCCAAGTTTGAATAAAAGATGGACACCGCAAACACTTCAAGATAGGTTAAGAGCTCTCTTTAAACACGATCAAGTCGCCTTGGTGTATTTTCAAGATTACGACGTCGCTCCTTTCTATGGCTGTTACTGGAATTATTCCTTCGGTGGCTTTCACCGTATTTTCGAAGCAGGAAGTACTTTTGAGTTAACGCCTGGAATCGTGAGTGTAGGCGAACATTTTTCCATGAACCCGAACTGGATCGAAGGAACGTTGGTAAGTGTAAGTAATTATTCAAAAACCATACAATGAAAGCAAGCATCACGATTTTGAGTTTTAACCGTCGTTTGTATTTGGAAAAAACCCTCGAAGCACTTTTGGACTCATTAACCGATCGGCATGAAGTGGAAATCATTCTTGTAGACAACGGCTCCGAGGACGATAGCCCCCAACTTATTCGTGAATGGTTGCAGCAGGGCATTATCGATAAGGCTTTACTGTTTGGTACGAACCAAGGAATAAGTAAAGGGTTCAATTCCGGTTTTGCGCTATCTCACCCCCAAGCCAAATTTCTTATTAAACTCGATTGTGATATTGTAATCCATCACCGAGGTTGGCTCGAAGAAATGGAGCAAATTTTTGAAGATCATCACCAAATTGGCTTGCTAATGCTGTTCCAAGAAAATCATCCAACGATGAAGGATTGCGCACGTACCCAGCTTGGACAAAGAACATTTATTTCCTTAAATGAAATTATTGTTGGAAGCGCCTGTTTCACCATCCCTCGGAAGACCATTGACGCCATCGGTTATTTTTTCGAAGACCATGACTATCTTTTATTTTACGACGACATAGATTATTACATAAGGCTTGAAATGATAGGCAAAGAGGCATATTATTTACTTTCCCACACCTCAAGTTATCAGGAACATCTGGATGCCAGTTTTTACGAAGAATACGACAAAAGCAAGGATCCCCTGTATGCCAGAATGAATGTTTTTCACAAACAATTGAATTCACTTTACCGGGAAGGAGTCTTTCCAACAAAGCGTTTTTATGCGCGCATGGAAGAACTTGCTAAAATTGCTTTGAATCACGCGTTAATTGAATTACCATGAATATCCTCATTACGGGAGTTTCGAGTGGTTTGGGTAAAGCCTTTTTGGCGTGCCACGGCACCGCATCATCCGTTTATGGTATGTCGAGGAGTGCGGAAAGGCCTCACGTTTTTCGTTACGACGAAATAGCGCTGTTACCTCCGCCAAGTGTTTTAGTGTTAAATGCGGCAGTGGGTGACTATGGGTTGGATTTTCAGCAATTCGATGCATCGAAATTCGAACACATCTTGCAGGTTAACTTAGTGCAACCGCTGTCCTTGCTTGCCGAGATGCATCAGCATGGAAAATTAACTTCATTGCGTGCTTTGATTGTAATCGGAAGCCGTTTTTCTTCCACGAAGTTTACCGAATTATCTGAGGCAGATGAGCTGCCGGGTTATGGCTATTGCCTTTCCAAAATTGCATTAGCCCAATTCATTGTAATGATCAGAAAAGAAAAGTTTTCATTTGCTTCCAACATCGTGCATCCTGGTGTACTTCAAACGGATTTAGGATCACAGGATGGTTGGCCAGCGGCGCTCATGGCAAAGAAACTTCACGCACTCATTTTGGATTCGGTTTTTGACAAGGAATTTCCCGGTATTTACAATTTACCGACGGATGAACTTATTCCGTTTTGATGAGCGATAACAAATCAAATACTATCGTTTCCATTGCTTCATAATTCAAGGTTGCTGGAACATCCTTTAAGGTATGGTAATTTTCATTCCTAAACATTGCGGTATCGGTAAGCATGAGCGCCGGTATGCGATGCATCCAATAGCTTCTATGGTCAGACCAATCCAAACCGGAAATGGAAAAGGGCAAAAACAGTTTACGGTAAAACCTTTGGTTTCGGCGCCTGAGTTTTCGCATGATTTCTCTCGGCACGCTACCAGATTTCCATAAACTTACGCCCAACAAAAAATTGCCTTTGTTCCCATAAATCCATCGTAGTGCGCGGAATGGATAGGATTGGCTTCCCGAAGTATTGCTGAACATGCCCACCATTTCCAAACAGATCATGCATTTGATTTGCCGGGAGACAACTTGAGACGCATGCACGTAACTTCCCATGCTTTTTGTGCCGAAATAGGGGGGCTCTTCGCATGCATAAAAAATGAATTCCCAAGAATATTCAAGGGTTTCTCGTGGATTCAATTCGCGCAATACCCCTAATATTACTGCCACAGCACTCGCATTATCATCCGCGCCTGGCGTGTCATCAAAACTATCATAGTGCCCACCCAAAATAAAAGTTTCTTTTCGTTTTCCTTCAAGTCGGACGATGAAGTTCTTACATAGAATACCCGTATTGTCGTGCCATGATTGTACCGCTACCGAATGACCCATACCGCTAATTTCATGCTCCAGATATTCCATCATGGAAGGCCAGGTGCTTCGTTGGACGTTTCGAAAACCTGGCACCGAAATCGTGTGCACGATATGTCTTAAGTAGTCTTGCATCAAAAGTCAAAATCATCCGTTAAATCCACGGATTGTGATGTAGAAACCTCCACCCCTGAAATCCACCCCAATAAGTTGTTTTTCCACCGATCAAAAATTCCTTGGGACAACGTGTTTTCTGCCGCAGTATAGAATGTAACTTCTATTTGCCTTCCCGTGTGTATAAATTGCCATTCGTAGGGGTATTTCGTCAGCACTGGCTCCTGTATAACGATGGCATCCACCCAGTCCTCAGGCAGGTTGCGCTCCATGTAGTTTACGACTATATCAAACATCGTTTCATCCCCTTCGGACAAAGGTGTTATTTCTCCAAGAGCATTGATTTTCAAAGGTTTTAATTCCGTAAACATACCCGGTAATCCCGGGTGATTCAGCACATCTGCGGTAGCCACATAGCTGCTATGGTGGGATTGCGCGGTAATACAAACCAAACACTCGCTTATGGTTTGACGCTTTTGCTGGCATGCGTTTTCCAATTCTTTGAATTGTGACGCGGGAAGGGAAAGTGAATAGGCTTTTACGTTTCTCACCAACGTTTTCAGGCGGAATTTGGGTTGGACGGGGTTGAAAGCAGTAATTTGTGAGGCAGGATAGTGAATGGGTGATGCATTTTGGTGCAATACACGCATGATACGGTTCATAAAAATGGTTGTTCCTAGTCCGTCAAGCAGGATGTGATGATAGGTAAACCTAAATGTATGTGCATTCACGCGATGCAGGCTAATCAACGGACGACCATAACTGAACCTAAATTCGTTCGCTAAAATGACTTCGTGAGGTGCTAATTTGCTCCAATTTGAACGGTTAGGTGTATGAAATTGATCGATCCCGTAGGCCAAATAAGGAAATTCATTCAATACCGTAGCTACCGCATTACGCCAAACTTCGGCTTCAAGGGGTTGTTTAAGGGTAACGGTAAAACTTAAAATAAACGGCGACTGTTGCCCCCAATCGTTGGCAAGTTCCGTTAGAAGGATATTCTTTTGGAGGTCGCTAAGTGGGAAATTATCCGGAAACAAATAAGGGGCTTCCTCGCTTTTTTGTTGCAATAGTTTTTCCAATAGTTCGGGGGTATTGTGCGACAACAATAATTTTACTGCGACATATATTCCCGCATTTTTTTCAAGCCAGGCTTGCATTTTCATCAGCAGAATGGAATTTCCGCCCACGGCCTCAAAGCGATCCATAGAAGTAAATTGCGCATGACCGAGTACTTCCTCCCAACATTTTGTGCTCGTCAGTTCCTTGTTCATTGCTGCTCCTTGGGCGGGTTTGGGATGGTCTCCTATTTTTTCTTTTAATATTTTTCTGTCGATTTTACCGTTGGTATTCAAGGGCATCTGGTCAAGCAGGATAATTTTGCTTGGCATCATAAATTCTGGGAGGAGCTCAGCCGCTTTTCGGGAAATTAAACTTACCTCGGCTGTGCTCATTAAAAAGGCAACAAGTTGTGCCTCGTGGACGAGCACGCATGCCAATTGTACTTCTGGGATTTCCGTCAACATCCGTTCCACCTCAAGCGGCTCTACGCGGAACCCCCGAATTTTGAGTTGGTCGTCTTTTCGGCCTATAAAATGAAAGTCGCTTTTTTCATCAGCATAAGCAAAATCCCCTGTTTTATAGAAAACCTTACCCTGGTGTTGCACAAATTTTGCAGCAGTGAGCTCAGGGTCATTCAAATATCCTAAGGCCAAAGCGTCTCCTGAAACCCAAATTTCTCCGGGCAAACCGAAAGGAACCGCTTCGTTGTTTTCCATCAATAAAATTGAGGTGTTGGGCAAGACTTTACCAATGGAAGGTTGGGTCGTTATCTCACTGCCATTTACGGTTTTCGAAGTCACCACATGGGTTTCTGTAGGGCCATAAAAATTCAGTAACGCAACGCCCCTTCGCGCAACAAAAGAACGCAGTTCCCCACCTACTACCAATGCCTCCCCGGTGGTAACAATGTGTTTTATTGAGGTACAAACTTCAAAAAAAGTAGGGTCTGCCTCGAGCACCGAGTTCAACAGGCGCGCAGGAATCCAAGCAAGGGTGACCTTATTCGTGGAAATGCAGGCGCGAATTTGTTGAATGTCTAACCGATGTTCCAGAGGGATTTCCACAAGTTGAGCCCCCAAAGCCATCGCCAAAAGCACTTCGTGAAGGGATGCGTCGAACCCGAAAGAGGAAAGTTGAAGGATAACCTCTTTTTCGGACAAAGAAAAGGATTGCGCATTCCAACGAATAAGATTAATTAAGCACTGGTGTGTTTGCACCACTCCTTTCGGTTCACCGGTGGATCCTGAAGTATGCAAGATGAAACTGGCTTCGGCGGCGTGGATTTTAGGTGGAATCGTTAATGAAACTACTTCCAGTTCCTCGTTCCGGGAAATGAGCAGCTTTGCAACGCCAGCATTCTTATATATAAATGCTTTTCGAGCCTCAGGAAAGCGCTTATCCACCGGACAAACTACCCCTTTGGCCAACCAAACGGCAATGATGGCTAAGGCAAAATGGTACGAGGAAGATACATCAATGCCTACGGCATTTCCGGGGGATATATTGAGTTGATCCGAGAGTTCTTGTGCCTTTTGCCAAAAGGATTCATAACTGATAGGAGATGATCCTAAAATGAAAGCTTGCTTTGAAGGAGTTTTGAGGATGTCGAGGATATGGTGCGCTTTATCGTTGATTTGAATGCCCGAAATTTCGCCGTAATGGGTTAAATATTTTTTTCGTTCCGAAAAAGGGGTATCCCACGTGCCATGTTCCATCCAGTTGCTAAAATGGTGCATAATCGTGCGCACATAACTTTTCGCATAGATGCGGGAATCGTGCAGAATAGAAAATTCAAACCCGCCATCTTTTGGATAAACGATGGTGGTCCACGCTGCCCCAGTTTGTTCGCGAAAAGCACCAATTCGAATTCCTTGAGCTTCCAAGTAACTCAAATCCATCGGGTAGTTTTCAAACACAAAAAGATGTTGAAGCGCGTTGGCATCTAAATAGGCATTAAGAGGTTCGCGAGCGTGTAAAATATCTTGTTGAATCGTATCGTAGGTTGTTTGCACGAAATCCGCAAGGGTTGTTGCAGCATCGAACGGAAGGGCCAGGGGTAAGGTTCGGATATACATGCCTAAATCATCGGATGATGTTTCATTTCTCAACGAAACCACATTCCCAAGCTGAATAACATGTTTCGAAAAAAGGGTGCCTAAAAATGAGGCCCAACTCGCGAGCATGAAGGCATGTTGCGATATGTTTCTCTGCGCAATTTCGTGCGTGAGCTGACAGGGAACGAACAAGGAAAAACGTTCATATTCCTCCGCGTCGTTGCGCGTACTCAAGGGCGGGATAGCTGGAGCTAATGCCGATGTAATATTTCGGTTTTTCCAGTAGGATCCTCCCCGGTTTTGCAAGTAATTTTCGCAGCAAAAGGAGATAAAACGCAAGTCGTAATTCAGCTTGTTGTGCGCTAAGGCTTCCATGATTTTCTTGCTGAAAATTCCCAAGGACCAACCATCCAAAAGTAAATGGTGATGGGTCCAAACCACCTGGTGTGCCTTTTCTCCGGGAATAATCGTAAGGCGTGAAAGGTTTTCGAAAAGGTCAAATCCTTGTTGAAAATCACGTTCAAGGAAGGCGTTCAAATCGTCTGTTACGATGCGGCAAATTCCTTCGGTCTTTGCGCTTACCTCAAACAGGTATTGGCTGTTGCGTCTTGAAATTTTAGCCAGCAAAAGGGGGTTATGCTTGCATACCTTTTGGTAAGCCTCTTGCAGCGCTTCCGCGCTGTATGTAGCCTGAATTTCATAGGAGAGCTGTTCTACGTACAATGATGGATTCTCGGTTCTTAAACAGTCTAATAATATACCTTCTTGCGCTTCGAGAAGCGGGAAGAAAAATAATTCCTGTTGGAAGGAAAGTCCCAGTTCCGAATGAAACTGCTTTAAAAAATCCTTCGGAATACCATCTGTTGTAATGGCTTCCAGCTTTAGCTTCCCCATAGCTTGAGGTCCAAAGAGGTCTTGTAAATTTAATTTCCAACCGTGCTTCTTCAGGTGGCTCATCAACCGAATCGCAAGAATGCTGTCCCCGCCGTTTTGTAAAAAGGAACGGTTCGCATCAAAATTAGAACCCAATACTTCTTGAAAAAGCGTCGCGAATCCTTCGTAAGAAGGATTTGTGGGTGCTGCATTGTGCCATAGGTCGATCAGTGCTTTTTCATCCACTTTGCCACTGTGGTTTAACGGGAACGCTTCCACCTGGATAAAATGAGATGGAATGGAATAGTCCGCGAGCTTGCCCCGAAAAAAATCAGGTTCAAGCGACTTGCCCCCTTTGTAAAAGGCAACCAGTTTTTCTTTGGCATAAAGAACAAGGAAATCGGTACCTTGAACCTGTTGTTTTAATGAAAACTCAATCTCCCCTAATTCAATTCGGTAACCTCGAATTTTAACTTGACGATCTCGTCGTCCTAAGTAGTATAAATTTTCACCAATCGACCAAGCCAAATCCCCCGATTTGTAATACCTACCGAAAGCATCGCCTTCAAATTTCTCATCGGTTAGCGTCTGGTTTCCATAGTATCCTGAGCAAACGCCAACGCCATATACATGGATTTCACCAATGAATCCTGACGGAACAGCGTTTCCTTGTTGATTTTTCAGCAAGATTTGGTAGCCAGGAAGCGGAATTCCGATATTGCTTTGCGCTTCGGGTCGGACACGATGAAAAGTACAATGTACCGTCGTCTCCGTGATGCCATACATGTTGATGAGTTCGGTTTGTGGATAGTTGTTGAACCATGTACGTAAGCGGAGGCTGTGGAGTTTATCGCCTCCAAAAATCACGTATCGAAGCCCTTTTAAGGTTTTTTGGGGCTCGTCCACTAACATTAAATTGTAAAACGATTTGGGTGTCTGATTGAGGATGGTGATGGATTTATCTAAAAGCGTTTGATGGAACGTAAAGGTATCCTGTACATGTTTTCGATCTGGGATGTACAATTTTGCACCGTTCAGCAGGGCGCCCCAAATTTCCCAGGTGGAAAAATCAAAACCATAACTATGCGCTAAAATCCAATGATCCTCCGGGGAAAAACGGAACATTTCCGCCGTTCCCTTGAACAAATGCAACACATTGGCATGGTTAACAGCACAGCCTTTTGGGATACCTGTTGTTCCAGACGTGTAAATCAGATAGCAAGTGTCTGCGGGGTGAACAGATACCTTCTTAAAATTACCTTCACCGGATGATTGCTGTGGATGAATTACTTTTTCCGTATGGGTACTCGTTATGTCCGAAATGATGGTTGTAATACCGGAATTTTCAACAATCCATTTACGCCGTTCCTCAGCTACTGAAGGATCCAAGGGCACGTAAATTCCTCCGCGTTTTAAAATGGCCAGAAAGGATATTGGGATAAAAGCGGAGTACGCACAAAATACACCCACGCATTCTCCCGGACGAATTTCCAACTTTTCGGCAAGTCGGGAGGCTGCCTCATCTAATTCCTTGTATGTGTATAGTTGACCTAAATAGTCTTCCAAAGCCATGCGATGGGAAAATTGATGCACCACATCATCCCACGCTTCTATCAAATTTTGGTGTACGAGCTGCGCGGGATGGGGAACAGTTGGTTTTATATGATCCTTCCGATGAAGAAAAGAATGGGTGATCTCGCGAGCGGCTTCTTCGTCGATTTTCTCGAGATTCCAACAGAAATTAACGGTTAAATCCTCGCCTTGAGGTTGAAGGGAAAGCGTCAGAACATAATGAGGTTTTGAAACAAAATGAGATTCAAAGCGCGCATTGATGTAGGGTTCTACCACCCAACAGTGATCAAAAGCGTTGGGTGTAAAATAATCATTGACCTTACTGGAAGACCGTTGTAGCGTCTCACGCCTGACAAGCCCAAGGTTTTCTGCCGTGATGTCGCCAGAAAAAATCAAAGGCCATGTTTGGATATAATAGCCCAGGGACTGCTGCGATGGCATAGAGGAATCACGTGCCGAAAACACTTCGCCGATGATGAGGTCATCCACACCTGTGGCGTCCTTAATAAATCTCAACCAATCCAACATGAAATTGAAATAGGGGGTATTTGGTAAGTGAATCGATTCTCGAAGGTGTTTTTTTTGAGGTGAAGCCGGTGGTGGAACAAACTTTTCAAGGTAAAAAGGCAAAGGGTCCACCAAAGACGTTTGGGGTGCTGCAAAATGAGGCATCCAGTCTTGGAAGGTTAAGTTCGTGGTGGGGTCTAAGGTGGAAAGAGCCAACTGCACGGATATCCCATCAAAAAGGAGGTGGTGATACATCAGACAAAAAACTTGACCTTTTTGGGTTTCAAGAAGATAAACATGAAAAAGCGGAGGCTTTTGTACATCGAACGCAGGTGCTTGCGCCTCTAACCAAGTAATAATGTCTTCTGTGGACGACAACTCCGGGACGTCCAATTGGGTAATGGGATAAATCGTTTCTTTGAGGCGAATTCTTAAAGGGGGCGATTGTTCGTAAATGTAACAGTCTTTCAAACGGTCAATACCTTCAATCCAGCGTTTTACGTCGTTTTCTGTTATGCGCTGGGAACCGAGTACCAGAAGGGCAAATTCGATGTAGCTGGAAGCGTCTTGATTCGACTGAAATACCAGCAAACTTTCCTCCATTGGGCTCGTTCGAAAAGCTTTAAATATATCTTCTTTTGCAAATTTCATCATTGATTCAAAATTCCAATAAGTTCATCCAAGTCCAGATCATCCAGCTTAACTTCATGAGAGCTACCCTCGGTAGGGCTTGCTGTTGGCACTTCTAAAATATGTTGAATACTGGGATTGCCCATCAATTTATGGGGATTCACAGATATTCCTTTTAGGGTAAGTTCATTGCACAAGGAGAGTAAATCGATGCTATTCCATCCATACATGACCAAAGATTCGGAAACGCCCCCAAAGGGTTTATCGAACGAATTAAGCACCTGCATGATCATGCGCTCACGCGGATCAGATGAAGGTACCCATCGGATAGTTTGTCCGCTAGGCCTTTGGATTAAAGGAATCAACGCTTTGCGATCGATTTTTCCGTTGCGGTTGAGCGGCCAATGGCTATTAAATTGAATAACATCGGGCAATTGATATCTTGGGAATTTCCCCTTTAAATAATCCTGAATTTCCTCGTTATTGCGCTTCAAGTTATGAAGAAGCACACAATACCCATCTATGGCTATCAAACAACAATAGGATAGCTCCTCAAGTTGGGATACCGCTTTTTCAATTTGATTCAAGGGAATCCGTCTTCCGTTAACTTTAATGAAATCATCGGCCAACCTTCCTGAAATGATCAGGCCGTGTTGAGGATGAAGGAGCGCACGATCCCCGGTTTTGTACACCAGGGTGCCTTCGGATGTAGTCGTGTAGCTCTCTAAAGGTAATAAAGGGGTACCCACTGCATTGCCCGTGATGTAAAGTTCACCCCAAATGCCAAAAGGTAGGGGTTCTCCTGTGGCAGAGTGGACAGAAAACTGCTGACTTCCCATGGGAAAACCTAAGGGATAAAATTCACCATATTGGTACAAGGGGTGCACAGCGGAATCAATACTCACCTCCGTAAGACCATAACTATTGTACACAGTGAGGGCCTTAAATCGCGAAAAAACAGAATATAGGGAGGCGGTCATTTTTTCAGATCCACAAATTAAATGTTTTAGGGTGAAAAAGGTGGTGTTTTCTTTGAAGACAATTTGCAAAAACGAGGGAGTTGATTCAAGATGAGTGACACGATGCTTCTTGATTAACAGTTCTATTGTTGTGGGGTTTAAGCGTTCTTCTTCTGTCGCTAATACCAAGGTGCTGCCGAGGAAAATACTTCTAAAAAGGTCACCAAAGAAAACATCGAACCTCATATCGGCCAGGGACAAATGCACCGATTCTTGGTCGACTTGGTAGTGTTGCTCCCACGCGTGTAAGAGTTCTTCGATGCCTGTTTTGGAAATTAGAACCTGTTTTGGATTTCCCGTGCTTCCTGAGGTTTCTGCCAAGTATAAATAATCTCCCGTCGGATAGAACGATGGGGTTGAAGTAGTAAAAGTTACCATTCTTCCGGTGTACCATTGCCTAAGAATCTGCACCACCGTATCGATAGCACGAATAGGTTTGAGTGACAGCATGTCCGGGTATGCCTCATGGGGTTCGGTTAATTTATTTCTAAGCGATTGAAAGCTCATTTGCTCCTCCCCGCAAATTACAGCGATTTTTTCTGGTGCAGCAGCATCGAACCCTTTCCATAAGGGAATTGAAGGCTGCTTTTCTTTCCGCAATAGGGCCCTAGGGAAGTTAAATGCAAACGGCTCATTGTTCAGTTCATGTAACAGGCCCTTCATGAAGGCGCATACGAAAGAGCGCCAAAATGATCGGTCGGCAAGGTCGGTCCTTACGTCGAAAGATGCTGTAAGATGGGCATCACCATATTCGAGGACATGGAGTGAAAGAAGATTTTCATCCATGGTGGAAGGAAGAAAGGAAAAGGTGGCTTGAATGGTACTTGTAGGTGGGATAAAGTTTTCTTTTTGGTAGGAAAAAAGCACGTTGAACGCTGTATTTCGTTTTTCCTGGGCCAACCATTTTAGAAGCGGAAATCCTTGGTTTCTGAAGCAGTGTTTGATGTGTTTTTCCAATTCTTGAAGGTTCTTCAACGGTAGATGAGCCGTGGGAAGAAAATTGACTTTCGTAAGAAATTGGGCTTTTTCCCTTCTTCCCGTGCGGTTTCGAAGAGCTATTCCTGTTTGAATTGGCACCCCTAAGTATGGTTCAATTTGCGCCAAAGCATGTTGAAGATAACCAAGTAAGAAGGTAGATAAGTTTACCTTTTTTTGTGCACTTCCTTCCAACAATTCCCGTTTTCTATTTGGGGGAATTTCAATACTGATGCGCTCTACAGGCCCCAGCCCCAAGGAAGGAATTTCGCGTATTGGACCCAAGTCCAAGGCGGGGGTGGTATCGATGATCGGGACATCATTTTCGTTGGCTTGTAGTTCTTTTCCTTCGTAAACGGTTTTAATGTCTTCCCAAAAAAGTTGGAAACTATGGGCATCCGCCAAAGCATGATGCATACAAAGCTTAAGGAGAATATGGTCCTTTTCACGGTACAGGTTTATGCTCCAAAGCCTTGTTAAATTCAGTTCAGGAGAGGTACTGGTATCTAAAGCAATGGTGCCACTTAGGGTTTCACTGAATTCCCACATGTTGCAGGCAGAATTCAACTTTAAGGTGGGCCATTTTCGTACGGTCAAGAGGGTTTGAATTGCTGTGGAGAGTTTTTGCCAGTCCGCGTTTTGTATTGTTGCTACACCCACTAAGCAATTGCTTGAAGAGATTCCTTGCACTTGATCTTGTTGGATGAATAAATCCTGATATGGACTGGTTTTCATTGCTGGCAAAAGCAGATTATGTTGGAAGAGAAGAATAGATAGCCATAACGATCGGTTGTAAATTTATGATTTTTGCTATTCAATTTTACAGGAATCGTGTAAATGAAGTTATGCGTGGCATTTTCTAAGGCTATTCCTGAAAATTCATGGCCTACGCTGTACCGTCAAAAAACATCTTACCCGGGTCTTCCTCGGGCAAGGTATCGCGTAACATTTTCATCATGTCCAAGTCGATCACTTGAATAAAATGGCGCAGGGCATCTTCCACGGTATTAAGGGGGCGAAGGGTAAAAGGCATTGTTTAGGGTTACCTACAAAATTAATCAGGAATTGAGTTATGAACATTTTAGGTCCTAAGAAGATGTCAACATGTGGATAAAATGTTTTATTATTCCAGCAAGCCAACTTTCCAATTGGACAATTATTAAACCTTGACCAAGGTCATATGAATTATTTCCCCCTCAAACGCACATTTCAACCAATACGTTCCATGGGCCATCCCGTGGGTTTCTAAGGTAAACGGAGATGCAGGCGAAGCGTATTCCTTCAGTTTTCTTCCGGCGGCATCATAGAGCATGAACGTAAATGCGCCATCCAAGGGTAAATTATGCACGATGGTGGGATCGTTTTGGAAAGGGTTCGGGTGGATGCCTACTTGAATACTGCCCAGTGTAATTTGAAGCGTTTGCGCCGATTTCCCAATACATCCCAAGGTATCGGTAACGGTCATTTGAACCGTGTAAATTCCAGGGACTGCGTACACGTGGACCCCTTGCAACCCATTACCCCAGAGCGTTTGGTCTCCGAAATCCCAAAGGTATTGGCTGCTGATACCGTTGTTCCCGGTAAAGGTATATTGGAGGTCATTACTACTCGGATTGAACGTACTATCCGGCTGCGAAATGCCAACGTTCATAGGAAGCGTTCGCTCGCACCCAAAAGCATCGCTTACCTCGAGCAGGTAAGGACCTGGGCTTGTAAACGTTATTTCTGGAGTTTCTGGACCCGGTTTCCAGTTGTAATGGTACACGGGGTTGTAAGGAGCGGTATAGGTGATTCCCCTACAAACCGTGGTATCCTGAGGGATTTGTACCGTGGGCAATTCCGCACCAAAAGGCGCTAAACTTTGATCGATCCACGTAAGGCGATGGTAAAGAAATACCTTTAAGTTCTGAATTTGTTGATCGT
>Ga0214923_10001174_pt1 | contig 37666 bp, 34 predicted proteins | sample LL1510_MetaG_FD_177993 | JGI IMG/M metagenome (GOLD analysis project Ga0214923, IMG submission 177993) | Freshwater microbial communities from Lake Lanier, Atlanta, Georgia, United States - LL-1510 | ecosystem: Environmental > Aquatic > Freshwater > Lake | place: USA: Georgia | collected...
CAGGCACAAAGTCTCGAACAGACCCGGCGCATCATGCAATCGGTGGTCGCGCTTCAGGTCAGTGCCGATCCCGAGTCGCCCAGCAGCCGAAGTCTGGGTCCGCAGCGCATCGGGACCGGCGTGGTAATCGGCGAAAACTTGATCTTGACGGTCGGCTACTTGCTCATTGAAGCCGAGGACATCGATGTGCTTGACCATCAGCAGCGGCGCCTACCCGCAAGTGTGGCGGCCTACGACCCTGCCAGCGGCTTTGGTCTCGTCAAAACACTGGTGCCCTTGAAGCTGCAAGCGATTCGCATGGGTGACTCGGATGGGCTGAAACTGCCACGCCGCTTGCTTACCTTGGGCCAAAGCGAAAAAGAACTCACCGAACTTTTTTTGGTCTCACGCAAGCCTTATGCGGGCAACTGGGAATACTTGGTTGACGCGCCGCTCATGACCATCCCCGCAGTCAATAACTGGAGCGGTGCAGGACTTTTTGACGATGAGGGTGCCCTGATCGGCATCGGTTCGCTGGTCGTCGCAGACGCAACAGGCGGTTTTAATCCCCGCCCCGGTAATCTTTATTTGCCGATCAATCTGCTCAAGCCGATTTTGGAGGATTTGCTTGCCAACGGTCGACGAAGCGGCCCGGCACAGGCCTGGCTTGGGATTCACAGCCAGGAACATCCCGAGGGTGGTCTGCAGATTCAGCGTCTCAGCCCTGATGGTCCGGCAGCGCTTGCCGGCCTACAGCGGGGCGATCGCATCCTTGCCCTTGATAGCACGGCCATTACGGGGCTGAGCGATTTTTATCGCCGCCTCTGGGCTAAAGGCCCGGCTGGAAGCCGCGTCGAGTTGACCTTGCTGCGCGATGGCGTAAGCCGCAAAGTACAAATCACAAGCGGCGATCGCCTTGCCGCCATGAGAAAACCCAAAGGCGTTTAATCAAGAGGTCAGGCCATGATCGACTCACTACCAAGCATTCGGGTTGAACCGATTCAGCGACCGGAAGCGAGCTTGGTTGCAAGCTTGGCGGGGACCCCGACCGGATTTATTGTCGATGCCCTCGGCGGCTCAGGCGCCCTCGACTACCGCATCAAACCCGCAATCGCAGCGCAGTGGGGCTTTTGCGGCGTCGCAATCACCTGTGATTGCGGTCCCGCCGACAACCTCGCTCTCGTCCATACGCTTCAGTATCTAGCGCCAGGCGATGTGATTGTTTGTGCAACCGCCGAGCATCACCGCTGTGCGGTCACCGGAGATCTGGTGCTCGGCATGGCCCGCAATGCCGGTGCCATCGGCTTTGTGACCGACGGCTGCGTGCGCGATCTGCCCGGGCTGCGTGCCGTGGGACTTCCTGCCTATTGCATGGGTGTTACACCCAACTCCCCTCATCGAAGCGGGCCAGGGACCATCGGTTTTCCGGTCACCATCGCAGGCCATCCCATCAACAGTGGCGATGTGGTGGTTGCTGACCAGGATGGGGTTGTTATTGTTCCTCAGACGTCGTTACAAAGGGTGATCGATCGCTTACCAGCGATCAGACAGGCAGAAGCGCAGGCCGACCAAAGTGTTCGGGACGGCGCGCGCCTGCCAGGGTTTTTGAGTCCCGGGTCCTAAGTTTGCAACGCCGCGGTCTCGTCGTTCTTAGGCGTCGGCCTTTCGCATCGTCACCAGATAAACACCCGGCAAAATCAAAGCAGCACCCAGCAGGTGAAAGCCCGCTATGGACTGCTCCAGGAGAAGCCAACCCATCACGCCCGCATACAAGGGACCAAGGTACAACACCACGCCCGTGCGCGCGGCGCCCAACTGCTGCTGCATATACGAATAAGCCTGATAGGCGCCAAAACCTGGCAAGACCGCGGCGATCACCGCAAGCCAAAGGCCTTGCCAAGAGATATGCCAACCTGGAACAAGTTGCGACTCGACCCAGGTCAATGGGATCAATATCGCGACACCACAAGCGGTGATCAGGCTCAAACGGGCAAAAGGATCGCGGCGCGATGCGCGTTGCTTAAGCAACAGCGAATAAGCGGTCCAGCAAAGCACGGCGACAGCGATCCAAAGATCGCCCTCGACCCATTGCATACGCCCGATCGCTAGCGGATCGCCTCTTGTCACGATCCAAACCACACCGGTGAAGGCCAAGCCTACACCCAGGATCTGCCGGGCATTGAATCGCTCCTTGAGCCATAAGGCCGAAAACAAAGCAATCAAGAGCGGTGAAACCCCATACATCAAACCCATATTCAAGGCTGACGTGCTTCGCCCGCCGTAATAAACAAAAGCGCCACAAATCCACATCCCGAGGCCGCCCAGCACAAAGCTATCGATCCACTCCTGCTTCGTGGGCATGCCATCGCGCTTTAAAGCGGGCCAGGCGAAAGGCAACATCAAGCAAAGCGCAAATGCCCATCGCAACAAGGCGAGCGCATGCGGCTCGATTTCACCGACCGCTTTGGCCGCAACGTAATAATTTGCAGACCAAAAAGCGGGCGTAATCGGAATCAGCGCGTAGGCTAAGTGTCGCCGCATCAGCTGGCTTGGGCAATGACACCGTCGATAAGTCGCCTGGCAATCGATAAACGATGGGGCAGTTGAGGCAGGGCATCAAGCGTGAACCAGCGGGCATCCTCGATTTCGCCTTCCTGACACTGAATCTCACCGCCAGCATAGTCAGCCACATAGGCGATCATCAATGAGTGCGGAAATGGCCAGCTTTGACTGCCAAAGTATTGAATATTGCGCAGCCGAACGCCGACCTCCTCGAAGGCTTCCCGATGAATACAAGACTCTATCGACTCTGAAGGCTCCACAAAACCTGCCAAAGCGCTATACATCCCCGCCGGAAAACGGGGTGATCGGGCAAGGAGCAATTGACGACCGAACATGGCATCGCGCTTAATCAAGACCATCATCGCCGGCGCCACCCTGGGGTAGCTTGTTTCGCCGCACGACGGACAGCGCCTCGAACGCCCGCCCTCATGAAGCAGGGTCGGGTTTGCGCAGGCGCCGCAATACCGGTGGCTGCGGTCAAATTCCAGAATTTGGATCGCCCGACCAGCAATCGCCAGAACATCATCGGGAAGTCGATTAAAAAGCGCACGCAAGGGCTCAAATCGCAAGCCTTTGTCTAAGCCCTGCGCCTGCATCGCGTCAAAATTTTCAAACTCCTGCTGGCTGATACGCAGCCCCCAACATGCCTGACCTTGCCAATACCCGATGAAACGGCGGCTTGGATGCTTTTCAAGCTCAGTCGGAGCAAGCAACAACGCGATGAAACCCCTGGAAACAGGCCATTGAGCAGTGCTTTCATCTTGGCTCACCAAAAGACCACCACGATGAAAACAAAAATAATGTGCCTCGTCATCTTCAAATGCGCCCGTCGCGGGAGGCTGTGAATCACTGGCAGAAGTGGGCCCACGCCATTCCCAGGCAGCTTCAAAGGTGTTTGGAAGAATCATGATTGGTATGAAGGCGGTATCAGCAAAAGGTTGTGGACTTTATCTTATGCTCTCGTCATTAAACCTGAACGCAAGGGAAAATCGCCATGACATGGCTAATCGCCGGATTATTGATCTTTTTAGGGATCCATTCGATCCGAATTTTTGACGAAGCCTTACGCACAAGGCTTGTTCAACGCTGGGGCGAAAAGCCCTGGAAAGGTATTTATTCCCTCTTGTCAGTCCTGGGCTTTGTGTTGCTGATCTATGGCTACGGTCAAGCGCGCATGCAGCCGATCCCACTTTATGAGTTGCCCTTGGGGTTTCGACATGCCTCAAGTTTGCTCGTTTGGTTTGCGATGATCTTGGTGATCGCAGCCTATGTCCCCGGCAATTGGTTTAAGAAGCGTTTGCGCCACCCCATGGTCTTGGGCGTCAAGCTTTGGGCCTTTGCGCATCTTTTATCAAACGGCACGGCTGCTGATGTTTTACTTTTTGGTGGCTTTTTGCTCTGGTCAGTTGCCTCATTTCGGGCGGCAAGAAAGCGCGACAGAGAACACGAAGCCGGTTTGCCGGAAGCCTCGCCAGCGCTTGCCATCGAACGACCGCGCAGTAAAGCTTCGGCCACTGTGATCGCTGTCGTCTTGGGAAGCCTTGTATGGGCCGGCTTTCTTCTCGACTGGCATGCAAGTCTTATCGGCGTGAGCCCCATGGCAATGCCGGTTCAAGTGACCAAGTAAACGCTCTGATAAACCTTCTTAGGCACTGATAAACCTTCTTAGGCTCTGATAAACATGGTTTGCAAGACTTCTTCGCCACACTGACGCGATCGGTGGCCGTGGATCGTCGGATCAAAGATCGACGCTGCAGGCAAGACATCGGCACAGAAAAAATACTCGCCTTGCTTAAACTGACGCGTGCTGCCATCTTGCAAGACGATCTCCATGCAGCCTTTCAAAACCACAATCCATTGCGGCTGTTCGGTACAGTGAAAAGCGCTTTCATAGCCCACGGGGCTTTCCCGAAACTGAAAGCCGCCGCTCGAATAAAGATCGCTGAGCCTTACCGCAGGGCTGCCGCCCTCAAGGCTTTCGAGACGCTCGCGAAAACGCGCACGCCCGTCCTCGTCGGTGAAAAGTATGGTTTGCTTCATGGTCAGCGCCAGACCGGGCTGCGCTTTTCAAGATTCGCACGCACCGACTCCACTTGATTCGCAGCGCCTAAGAGCGCAGCTTGTTCGCGCGATTCAGCCAAGAGCAACGCTGCTTCGCTAGCGCCGTCGTCGGCAAGTGCGTAGAGCCGCTTAGCCGCCCTAATCGCATCGGGGCTTCGCAACGCAATCTCATGAGCCATTGCGAGCGCCTCGCTTCGTGGATCATCACAAAGCCTGGTTGCCAGCCCCAGTTCAAAGGCCTCTTGTCCGGAAAAAATCCTTCCGCTATAGGTCAGTTCGCGAATCTGATCGCTGCGCATGAGTCGACGCATCAAAGCAACGCCGCCCATGTCGGGAACAAGTCCCCATTTGATTTCCATGATTGAAAGCTTGGTCTGCGGTTCGACAAAACGCATATCGGCACCAAGCATCAACTGAAACCCGCCGCCAAGTGCAACCCCATGCACGGCTGCGATGACAGGCACCGGAATCTTTCGCCATACCAAAACCGCATGTTGGGGCGCATTGGCATGGCCATACACGCGTGGCATCAACCGAAGTTCATGTGACTGGCCTTGTGCCGATGCCATGCCTTCGAAACGACCCATATCAAGACCCGCACAAAAAGCCTTACCTTGGCCCGAGAGCACCACGGCTCTCAGATCGGAAACCTGGCATAAATGCTCACCTGCCTCAATTAAGGCGTCAAACATCGCCTGATCGAGCGCGTTCATTTTTTCGCCACGAATCAGTACCACATCGGCAACGCCGTCTTTGATGCTTATCCTGACCCGATCGCCTGCACCCACCAAATGCTCTTTTTCCATTTCACTGTGCATGATTTTCGCCCTCCCAAGCTTGCATCCCCTCCTATTGTGGCAAACAATGCCTCAAGATAAAGCCTTTTCGACCGACCAAGCTAAAGCCTTCTTTTCATACCAAGGCTAGCGGAGACTTTCAATGCGTATCAAACGGATGATGGTGCCCGGAGAGCCCGAACCTTTCTCTCATTACTGTCATGTGGTGCGAGCCGACAACCATGTTTATGTGTCTGGCGCAGTCGGCATCGGGGCCGACGGACAAATTCCAGCCGACACCGTCAGTCAATTCGAACTCGCCTTGCAAAGTGTTGATCGTTGCCTGCGTCATGCTGGCGCGTCGGCTGCAAACGTGGTCAAAGTCACCCTCTTCATGACCGATATCAGTGAGCGGGGCTTGATCAACCCTTTGCGTCAGGCTTATTTTGGCGAACACCGGCCGGCCTCGACGCTGGTCGAAGTTAAGGCATTGGTCGATCCGCGCCTGCGCGTTGAAATTGAAGCGATTGCTTATGTCGCATGAGCAAAACGAATCAGCCTCAAAACCCGTCTTGCGCCTAACAAACGAAGCGGATCTTCGCCTTTTCTACCCGGCCGCCTCCGAACGCGCACTGCGTAAACAACTCGATCATCTCGATTCCCATTGCAAGCGCTTTATTGAATCCTCACCCTTTTTGGTGTTGGCAAGCTTCGGCGCCGATGGCCGGGTTGACGCAAGCCCCCGAGGTGGCGAGGCAGGATTCGTTCGCTACCAGCATGAGCGCAGGCTTTTGATTCCCGATGCACCGGGCAACCAGCGCCTGGACAGCTTGAGCAATATTATTCAAACTGGGCAGATCGGTCTCTTGTTTATGATCCCCGGGATGGACGAAACCTTGCGGGTCAATGGCAAGGCATTTGTGAGCCTTGATCCTGAATTGCTTGCGGTCTTCGCTCATTTAAGGCATCGCCCGCGAAGCCTGATCGATGTGGAGGTTCATGAAGCTTACCTGCACTGTGCTAAAGCCTTTATGCGATCTCATTTATGGAATCCACAACATCATATCGATCGAACAAATTTTCCAACCATGGGCGAGATGCTTCGTGATCAAACCGGCATGTCAGCAACGATTGAAACCCAAGAGGCTATGTTAAAACGCTATGCAAACGATATCTAATCAACCATCAAATCCAGCTAAACCGCTTGCCTGGATCACAGGTGGCGCTACAGGGATTGGTCTTGCTAGCGCCATCGCCTTAGGACAAGCAGGCTTTCGTGTGGTGGTGAGTGGCAGACGCCAAGCCGAGCTTCAATCGGCACAGCAACAACTTCAAGAACGATCCATCGAAGCTTATGCGATGCCGCTTGATGTTGCCGATCCACAGGCTGTTGAAAAGGTCGCTTCAGCCATCCTCCATGAGTATGGATGCCCGAAAGCCTTGGTTTGTTCGGCAGGCACCAATGTACCTAATCGATACTGGGCCCAGCTTGACGCCGCAGCCTTTGCCAAAGTGACCCAAATCAATCTTAATGGTGTTGCTTTTTGTATCAGTGCTGTGCTGCCTGCGATGCGTGCTCAGGGCGGCGGCAGTATCGTGGTGGTGTCATCATGGGCGGGCTGGCGTTATTTGACCTTTACCGGGGCAGCCTATGGGGCCAGCAAGCAAGGCTTGGCGCCACTTGTGGAATCACTCAATGATCAAGAAGGCGTTCATGGTATTCGAGCAAGCCTGGTTTGCCCGGGCGAAGTTGCTACGCCGATTTTGCGCACCCGGCCCAAACCGCCTCCGCAGGAAGACATGGATCGCATGCTCAAGCCTGAGGATGTGGGCGATGCTATTCGCTATGTGATTACAGCCCCGCCCCATGTCTGTCTAAACGAGGTTGTGATCGCACCGACTTACAACCGGATCTATACCGGCGCACCGGACTTAAAACGTCCTGGCTGATTTAAATGCAAGCACCACGCCTTGAATGCGAGCACCACTGCTGATGAAAGCCTTCTCTGATTTGAGTTATACACATCATAACCACAACACAACAGGTAAAAACGAGACAGTCGGTAAAAACCAGAAAATCGTACAAAGTCCTATAGCACAAGCCGAAGAGTCCTGCCGACTGTGGCTCGAGTTATTGCCCTACGCAAGTCCACAGTGGGCCGAGCTTGCCTTTCATGAGCAGTGTTTTTGGCGTGACTTTCTGGCCTACACATGGACAATTAAAACCCTTGAAGGCAAGACAGCCATCGCTTCGATGGTGGCGTCAAGTGCCCAGCGTTGCGCCGTTGGCGACATACAAATCACGGAAGTCAAGCACCATCCTGAAGGCTTTGATGAGTGCTGGTTTAGCTTTTCCACAGCCATCGGTCGCGGCATCGGTCATTTAAGACTTAAGCAAGGACTATGCTGGACGCTCTTCACCACCTTGCAAAGCCTGCATGGGTTTGAGGAAAAGACTGGGAAGCTGGGCACCCGCGAACGCGGCACAAACCACGGCGTGATCAAGGGCCGGTTGAGTTGGCTTGAGCAGCGCGAGCAAGCGTTGAGCCGCATAGGCAACGAGGATCAACCCTATTGTCTAATCATTGGTGGTGGCCAGGGAGGCATGGCACTAGGCGCAAGGTTGCAACGACTTGGCGTGCCGCATCTGATTGTCGATAAGCATGAGCGCCCGGGGGATTCGTGGCGCAAACGATATCGTTCTTTATGTTTGCACGATCCGGTTTGGTATGACCATCTACCCTACCTACCCTTCCCTGATCATTGGCCAGTTTTTACGCCCAAAGACAAAATGGGCGATTGGCTTGAGAGCTATGCCAAGCTCATGGAACTCGCCTACTGGAGCAATACCTTATGCCGCAAGGCGGTGTTCAGCGAATCCCGCAAGGCATGGGAAGTTCAGGTCTTGCATGAAGGCCGGCCCAAAACCCTAAGGCCCAAACATCTTGTACTTGCCACAGGTATGTCGGGCGTACCCCGCATGCCGCAATTCAAAGGTCAAGAGGCTTTCAAGGGAAGTTTGATGCACTCAAGTCGCTATCAAGGTGAAAAGCGCTGGCAGGGAAAGGCTTGCGTCGTGCTCGGTTCAAACAACTCTGCGCACGATATTGCCGCAGATTTATGGGAACAGGGTGCCGAGGTGACCATGCTTCAACGCTCCCCAACGATTGTGATTCGATCAGAGAGTCTGCAAAAGCACGCCTGGGGCCGGCTCTACTCCGAAGAAGCGCTTGCCGCTGGCATCAGTACCGAGAAAGCCGATCTGATGGCTGCATCATGGCCCCACCGACTGATGCCTGGCATTTCGCGCGAGATGGTCAAGACCGTCCTAGCCGAGGATGCCGATTTGTATGAAGGGCTAAAACGCGCTGGCTTCATGGTGCACATGGGCGAAGACGACAGCGGTATTCACACCGCTTACATGCGCCGAGGCTCGGGCTATTACATCGAAGTCGGTGCCTCGCAACTGATCATTGAAGGCAAAATTGGCCTGCGCAGTCCGGCGGAGATCATCGAACTCGACGAACACGGCGCAGTGCTTTCAAATGGCGAACATATGCCAGCGGACTTGATTGTTTGCGCAACGGGCTATGGCCCCATGAATGGCTGGGCCGAGAGCCTCATATCGCGTGAGGTAGCACGTAAGATTGGCCCCTGCTGGGGCTTAGGCTCTGACACTCGCTACGACCCAGGCCCCTGGGAAGGCGAATTGCGCAACATGTGGAAGCCAACCGCCCAGGAAGGGCTCTGGTTTCACGGCGGCAATTTGATGCAGTCAAGGCATTTTTCGCTTTATCTCGCCTTGCAACTGAAAGCACGCTACGAAGGCCTTCCTGTGAATGTTTACGACGCATAAGTCGACTTGAGGCGCTTTAATCGCCGATCGACCACTTATCTTGCCATCGGCTCGCCGATCGATCCATCATCATGCCCTTGGCCCAGCGAGGGTTAAAGAGGTCTTGAAAGCCATGCTCGCTATCCTCATCTTCCCTTAGGGCGGCTGTCGCCTTTTTGCATTGAGGATTGATGAGAGGAAAATCATGAAACGCATCGTCTTGTTCATTGCCACCAATTTGGCTGTGGTGCTGGTCTTGAGCGTTGCAGCCAGCCTACTCGGCGTTAACCGATTCCTTACATCCAATGGTTTGCAGTTCGGCACGCTATTGGCGTTTGCAGCCCTGATGGGTTTCGGTGGGGCCTTTATCTCGCTTTGGCTGTCGAAACCGATTGCCAAGTGGAGCACGGGTGCCCGCGTGATTGAGCGTCCGCAAAATGAGCTTGAGCATTGGCTCGTCAACACCGTTGCCCGATTCGCGCACCAAGCCAATATTCCGATGCCCGAGGTAGCCATCTATGACGGTGAACCGAATGCTTTTGCAACCGGACCGAGCAAGTCCAACGCCTTGGTTGCGGTATCAACCGGATTGCTACAAATGATGGATCGACGCGAAGCCGAAGCGGTGATTGCGCATGAAGTCGCCCACGTGGCCAACGGCGACATGGTCACGCTCACTTTGATTCAAGGTGTGGTCAACACCTTTGTTATTTTTATATCGAGGGTGATTGGCTATGCGGTGGATCAGTTTTTACGCAAAGGCGATCAAGAGCAGCAAGGCCCTGGCATCGCCTACATGATTACCTCCATCGTTTGCGAAATCCTCTTTGGCATTCTGGCAAGCATGATCGTGGCCTACTTCTCAAGGCAGCGTGAATTCAAAGCAGACGCTGACGCCGCGCGCTTAATGGGATCGAGCGTACCGATGGCAAGTGCCTTGCGTCGGCTCGGCGGCATCGAGGTTCACGCGCTTCAGGGAGGATTAGCCAGCGCAGGTATTGCCTCAGGTTCGTCGTGGATGGCACTCTTTTCATCCCATCCGCCGATTGAAGAGCGGGTGGCTGCGCTTGAGTCGATGCGCTGAAAGTCGTCTTAAACTCAGCTAAAGGTATTGCGAGATCTCGATCAGATTTAAATCGGGGTCTCGCAAATACACCGATAAAATGGGGCCGCAGGCGCCCGTTCGGTTCACCGGGCCCTCAAGAATCGGCCACGGATGAGCCGCCAAGCGCTCGATCACTTGATCAAGCGGCACAGCAGCGATCAAACAAAGGTCAACCGCACCCGGAACCGGCAAATGAGCCTTAGGCTCAAACTCCGAGCCCTTCACATGGAGATTGATTTTTTGCGACCCGAAAACAAAAGCTTTGCGGGTTCTTCCATCAGCGCCAACGAAGGCATCAAGCCGCATCCCGAGCAATTCGGTGTAAAAGGCAATCGAAGCCTCTTCGTTGTGGGTTGTTAAGACAAGATGATCAATCGATGCAATCACAAGCGGCTCTGCGGTTGGATGTAAACGGGTCTGATGTCGGAAGCACTTGGTCGGGGGGATCTCAGGCCGAGCCCAGGTGCATCAAGCCATACGCCAGAGCATTATGCCGAGTGAAGCGATCCAGACTTGATTTCCTTGAGTCTGTCGGCAGCATAGCTCGCAGCGAAGGCGTTGGGTTTGACCATCGGTATCACATTGCATGTGCCCCGGATGTAGCCGATGGCCTGTTGCATCACGCAGTGCGAACCATGCATTTCATCCGGATTGATATCCAGATGCACCTCCACATGGCGATCAGACAGCACATCGGCAAGCTTTAAATACAAATCAGCAACCTTGTAGACCTCATTCATCAGGCGAAACTGCGGCTTATCTTTTTTCTGATCATAGTCGCGTTCGCGGACCACCTCACCAAAAAGCTTGCAGCCATTCTTGCCATTGATATGCACCACAATAGCAAGCGTGTAGTCGGCAAACCAGATGTTGCCGATCACAAGCCGATGCGAGTCGGCACCAATATAAATTTTGGTTTCAGGCGACTGCGCTTCAATAAAGCCCTTGACCTCGTCAAGATCGATCCGGCTTCGATAGTGGGGCTGATGTGAGGACGGCATGAATTCAGTGCCTCAAGGCCTCGGCGAGTACACGCCTGAGTACAGCGGTATCAAGATTGCCACCGCATAAAACCAGTCCGACCTGCTTACCTTTGAAATCATCAGCCCGCTGAAGCAGTGCGGCAAGCGGTGCAGCACCCGCACCCTCGGAAAGATTATGGGTGGCACGCAAATACAGCACAATGGCTTGTTCAATCTCAGCATCGCTGACTTCGACAATATCGGTGACAGATGTCAGCATCATGTCAAGGGCTTCAGCCTGAGGCACGCGGGTCGCGATCCCATCGGCCATGGTGATCGCCTCATCGGTTTGGATCACCCGGCCGGCCCGAAAAGACTGGGCGTAGGCGTTAGCACCGGTTGAAACAACCGCATAAATTTTCGTTGATAAGCCTAAGGCATTGCGTGCTTTGATCACGCCACAAATGCCGGAGCCCAGACCAACCGGTACAACAATCGCATCGAGTTGAGGCGCAGCGTCAAACATTTCCAAGGCGTAGCTCGCCACACCATCGACAAGATCGGGGTGAAACGAGGCAACAAAATGCAGTCCTTCGCGGGATGCGAGCTGCGCCGCATGCTCGCGCGCTTCATCAAAATCTTTGCCGAATTCGATCAACTGTGCACCCAGAGACCGCATCGCAGCATTTTTTTCAACCGCATTACCGTGGGGCACCACGATCACCGATCGCAGACTGTAGCGGGCTGCGGCGAAAGCCAGACTTTGACCATGGTTGCCTCGGGTCGCCGAAATCAAGCCTCGGATACCGGGCTCGCGTTGGACAAGGCGTGCGAGATAGACAAGGCCGCCGCGAATTTTGAAAGCACCAACCGGGCTGTGGTTTTCATGTTTAACCCAGCACCGAACGCCGGTGGCCTCCTCAAGCAGCGGCCAGGCCCTGAATAAGGTCGGCGACATACTTTGGTAGACGATTTCGGCGGCTGAACGCAGCGCTGAAAGTGCATCAGCATCGCCCTGATTGACATGCCTTGCTGGGGAATCCATAGCCTTATTGTAGACCGCCCATGTCAGCTTGCGAAAGCCGACCCCTGGGGCTTCAGGAAGGGCCTAAGCGGCTTGACGTCGCCTTTTACCGAGGGCCCAGGCCCAGGGCGCGGTTAACGGTATAGGAAGCATCAAAAACGCATGTTCGACCAAAGCGAGCACTGCAAGCGCACCGATCAAATAGTAAGCACTCGCTTGCGCCGGATCCTGGCAAAACCAAGCCTGGTAAAAAATCCAGGCTGCTGCGCAAGACGCGAGGGTTACCGACACCGGAAACCAAGGATTCATCGGTGCCTCACGCAAAAAGCTGCGCAGATATTGCAAATGTTCGGGTAACCATTCAGCGTTGATATGGCGAACGCCCAAAAACACATTAATCCTCGCACTTTCATGCATTGCCCATAAGGTCATATAAGTCCAAAAGGCAAGCGCAAACTCAGCCTCGCGCGATAGCCCCCAAAGCAGGATCGCACCCGTCAGTATGGACAGTTCGTGATAAAGACTTGTCTGCAAGGCATGCAGAAAGTGCCCCCAACCCGCGCATCCGGGCTCGCAAGCCTTCTTGCGTGGCCCGGTCACAAAGCCGAGGTAATAGCTCATCTCCTGCCAAGCCCACACGGACAAACCCCCTGCGAATGCAACATAAACCGCCCATTGACTCGTCTGATCCTGTGTCCACCAAACGGCATAAAGGCCGGCCGCACTCAAGACAGTCGTCGCAAGCATGCTCCACACGAAGGTTTTTTTAGGCAAACCGTCAAGCCAAAGCACCAGACCTGTGCCCAGCCACCAAAGCAAAAAAGCAAAACAGGCCGCAAGTAAAAAATGGGTCAGCAAGGCGCCACGCCCCGGCTTGTTGAGCAGCTGATCAACAAAACGCCCATTGCCTTGCTGGACTTGCGTCCTGACCCGATGACCCTGCTACCAGACCGGTGCGAGTCGGACACGTTCGGGCAGGGCATTGGCCTTTGCGGGAATCATGTAAACCGATGCGAAAACCAAACTGGCTTTGGCACCCAGCCATAAGCGCTTGACTGCGGCAAACATACCGCCACGCTTGCGGGCCATTTCACTGGCAACGCCGAGTTCACGCAAACTTTCCATGCCCCGACGAAAGCCTGGATGATCGATGTCAAGGGTCAGGGGAAAAGTTTGACGCGTGATTTCTGAGGTGATCCGAAACACCTCGTAGTCATAGCCGGTCGGGTCAAAGCCAAGGGCTTTGTGTAGGGCGGGCCTTGTGTGATCGCGCACATACATCGTGGCGTAGACAGCAAGCAAAAAGAACTTGATCCATAAGCGATTGTGGCCTTGCAGTAAGTGCGGATTCGCTCTAAGAATCAAAGCGAATGCTTCACCGTGGCGAAACTCGTCGTTACACCATTGTTCAAACCAGCTGTAAATCGGATGAAACTGCAGCTCGGGATGTCTTTGCAGCTGGCGAAAAATCGTGATGTAACGCGCATAACCAATTTTTTCAGAAAGATAGGTCGCATAAAAAATATATTTAGGTTTGAAATAAGTATATTTTTTTGTACGTTTCAAATCCCCCAAATCGATGTTTACCCCAAAGTCTTTCAGCGACTGGTTGATAAATCCAGCATGTCTTGCTTCGTCGCGCGCCATATAGCCCATGAGTTCCTTGATATCGGGATTATTCACCTGGCGCTTGATTTCGTTATAAAGCACACAACCTGAAAATTCAGAGGTTGCTGAACTGATCAAAAAGTCATAAAACTCGGCACGCAATGCCGGTTCAAGATCAGCAACCTTGGCTCGAAAAGCCTCATCGCGCTGAAAGTGCTCACCATTGGGGTCATCACGAAACTCTTGCATCATTGCGTCCCACTCGGCCCGGACCGGGCTGATGTCGATACGGTCCATGGCCTCATAGTCCGTTGAGTAAAATCTCGGGCTGATGATGCTTTCATCGCGCGCTTTATCAAGCGCGTCCTTTGTGGTTTTGATGTCGTCCATCAGCGTGCTCATGGTGTTGACTCCGAAGCGAGAAGAAATTCAAGAAAAACCTGACGATTACTTGGACCGTAAGCCTTTAGATCGAGCACCCGGCCGCTTAAGGGATGCCAAAGCAGCAACTGCCCCTGCTCGGTCATTGCCAGTCGAAAGTGATGTCTGGCGCTCGTGATGCTCTGGGCTTGATTGCTGTTGTCGCCTTGCACCGACAGCGCAGGGCCCGGATGCTCGCGAATCAGACTTCGCAAGGTCGCGCGTACAAAGCCACCTTCACCGACCAGAATTTGTGCCAGCACCGCCGCATCGGGGCTACGTTGCACGAGTACCCCGCCGTCAGCCTGGTCAACAAATAACAAGTCAACCTGCTTGGCAATGTTTTGCGTGAGTTGCTGCTGGGGCTCAGCCGGGGTGCTTGGTAGGTTCAACCGATGCCAGCTCACAAGCATCAAGGAACCCAGGGCAAGCCCAGCCATGGCAATCAGCGGTGCCGGGCGGACGTGGATCGCGGACATCGTGTTATGCCACGCCAGGCTCAAGCCTCTGATCGGCGATGCGCAGCCTCACTGGCTTGGGCGGACTATCGCTTACAGATTGGCTCAGCGCATGATTAGCGAGGGCCTGGGCGAGCAGTTGTGCCACCACCTCGCCATCGGCCAAAGCTCGCAACAAGGGTTTAGGATGACGCAAATGCCAGGCCTTGGCGTGCGGCCATAAATGCGCCCAGGAAAGACGGGCGCCGTCACGACCATCAAGGGTGAGACAAATTTCAGCACTATGCTCACCGCGGGTTCGCCAGTCAGCCGATGCAATGATACGAAATGGAATATTCACGACCAGCGGTAAGGCCATGCCAAAACGCATCACGATGCGCGCATTGGTGATGGTGTAAAGCGTTGTCTGCGCGGAAAAGGCAGCCAAAGCAAGTAAAAGCAAAAGTGCACTGATCATGAGCACAATCATCCAGCTTGCGGCCATCAAGGCTTCCGCGAGGCTACCGCCATCGTGAACCGTGGTGCCGATTTGCCAGATGGCCAGCACCAGGAAATAGACCCCGATCTTGCGCACATGAAATGCCTCAATCGCCAGACGCTGCCACTGTGGTGCGCCTTGCCACAAGATGCGTTCGCCGCTCGGGAGCATCTCGGGAAGACCGGGTATCGGTTCAAAATCATCGTGACTCATCGCTCAACCTTCAGTCTTTTGCATGCTTTACTTTTGCATCGGGGCAACTGGCGCTTGAGTTGCGCTTAGACGATCGGCTCTGCACGATCAGGCGTCGCGTAAAGCGTACCTGCCCCGTAATAGGCCATGATCTGCTCCTCTTCAAGCAGGGTGACCTGATCGGGTTTTTTAATCGCTGGCACATCTTCAAATTGCTTGGCAAAGATCGACCGAACCACAAGTGCCTGATCGCCAATCCGGGTGAAGTTATGGGGCAGCAGCACAGAGCGGCCCGATGGCAAGCTGACTTCAAAGTAGCGAATCACCGATTCTGCCAAGTCCACCCAGACATCAGTCACTGTACCTGCGACTTCGTGATCGCCGCCGAAGACGGGCTTTCCTCGAGGATCAGGGTCACGCGCCTCAATCCAGTAATCCTTGGCAACCCGCATCGGTACAATTTTTGGATGCCCATCGAAGGTGAGATCGGGTCTGTCGAGCCGCTCGGCATAGGAACCTGGCCCGATGGCAAGCTTCATCGGATCCCCGACAGGTTCAAGCGCTGCACCGATCACCCCGCCGGTGTATTTGCCTGCAATCGGGCGGTTATCCTCTTTGCCATTAGGCGCCGTAAAAATTTCCCCATGGGCTGTCTTAAAGGTCTTGGGCTCGGGCATACCAAATGCGCCCTCATAGCGCACATGCGCGGGCAGATCCGGATTGCCCGGCAGCAAGGGATAGCCCTCTCGTTTGCCTTCGCGGTGCAGGTAGATCACCAGCCCAAAAAAGAAAATCCAGAACAAATAAAGCACAACCTGCGCTACATCGATATAGCCGGTAATTGCTCCGACATCACCTGAATGGAACAACATGATTCACCTCCAGTAAAAATCAGTACCACTAAAAAACAAATCAAACATCCACCGACAACCCGATCAGCCGGGCAACTGGGCAACCCCAAAGCCCTGGGTATTTACAGGCATCTGCTGCAACTTCAAAGACCTCGTGATCGGACCGATGAGCGCAAGCGTGACAAACAGCATAGCGATTTCAATGTGATAAACCGCGCTGTATGGCATATCCGGGTTTTGCAAGGCCTCACCCCAAGCACCCGATAACATGGGATGCTTCAACAGGTCGCGGAGTACACCGCCCGCCGCGATCGCAAAGCCCGCAGCGCTCGCTTGCACAGCACCCCAAGCCCCAAGCGCAAGCCCCTTGTATAGCCCTTGTTCAAGATTCATCGCCGTGATGAGCGTGCCCACAGCAAAAAGTCCACCGCCAAAGCCAATCAAACTGGCGCCAAGTCGAAAGAGCTCGGGCGACTGCATCGGACCGGCAAAAATCACCGCAGCAAACGCGAAAACGCCCATCACCGCGCCGGCTGCTGCAAGCTTTAAGGCTTGCTGCCCTCGGCTGAGCGCTCGAGCAGCAAGTCCAAAGGCGATCAGCATGCCCGCTGCAGTGAATGCACTAAGCGCGGTGGTTTGTGCAACCGGAAGCGCCAATACTTCGGCGCCATAAGGCTCGAGCAGGATATCTTGCATATTGAAAGCGGCTGTCCCCAAGCCCGTTGCCCAAAGAAAGCGCTTTGCGCCAGCTTTACCCACGAAATCACGCCAGGCGGCTCTGAAGCCAAGCTTGGGGACCTGTGCCTTGAGATCGGCATTTTTTTTCTCTTGTTTCCATAACGATACACAATTAAGCACCATTGTCGCAAGTGCAGCACCTTGCACAACCCTGATGAGTTGAAGCTGGGAAAAGTCGGCAAGCACCAGCGAGAAAATCAGGGCACTGATCCCCATGCCCGCAAGCAACATCACATAGAGCAAAGCAACCACCCGAGCCTGCTTAGCATCCGTGGACAGGTCAGCAGCAAGCGCAAGTCCTGCGGTTTGTGTGGTGTGCAGACCCGCGCCGACCATCAAAAAGGAGAGCGCTGCAGCTGCGGGGCCCACGAATGCAGGTCCTTGCGCGTCGCCGGAGAGCACAATCAGCGCAAAAGGCATGAATTCAAGGCCGCCCACTTGCATCATCGTGCCAAACCAGAGGTAGGGCACGCGTCGCCAGCCGATCGCTGACCGATGGGTGTCGGAGCGAAAGCCAATCAGGGCTCGAAAAGGCGCAAAAAGAATCGGTAGCGACACCATTAAGGACACCAGCCAAGCCGCAACACCCATCTCCACAATCATCACCCGATTCAAGGTGCCGGTAAGCAGGACCAGACACATGCCCACTGAGCATTGAAAAAGTGAAAGTCGCAACAGTTGCCCAAGCGGGAGCTGGGCACTCGCTGCATCAGCAAAGGGCATAAAACGCGGACTGATATGACGCAGCTGAAGCGCCATTTGCCGGTTGAAAGCTGCAAGCCTACGCATGCCTTGCTTCGCCGCCCTCGGACTTCACTGTTGTAGACCCCGGTACTGGTGCAGACCCCGGCACTGGAGTCGCCCTCAGCGGTGCTTGCTCTATGTTCAATAATTGAGAAATATAAAATCCGCTGTTAACCCGCTCACCAAGCCAAAGCTTGCAATGCTCAAAAGCGCTTCGCGCACTTAGCCTACGCAGGAGTCGCTCGCCTGCCAGAGGAACAATCGAAGGCGCGCGATCAGCGCGTGGCAAGCAACGCCCCACAGCGTGCATCAGTGCAAGCATCGCGGTGCTCGGGGCAAAGCTCACATGCAGGCTTTGCGTGCTGCGTTGCGCGAGCTGCTCGAGCGCAGGCACCATGTCGACAGCTTCGTAATGGATCAAGGAGTCCATCGCTACGACATGATCAAACTGACCAAAACGTGCATCGAGCATATCGCCAGACACCCAAAGAATCCGCCCCTTGCCGGGCACGAGTGTGGCGCGCTCTTTTGCCAATTCAATCAGCTGGCCCGATAAATCAACCGCAAGGACATCAGCCCCTCTTTGTGCGAGCTCAATTGCCATGGCGCCGGTGCCACAACCCGCATCCAGAATGCGCCTGCCCGTTAAATCAGCCCCAAGCGCATGGAGCATATTGGCACGCATCCGCTCGCGACCGGCCCGTACCGTCGCGCGGATTCGACTCACCGGGGCATCGGAGGTAAGCCGCGCCCAGGCAGAGAACGCGGTGCGATCAAAGTACTGCTCCACCTCGTTACGGCGCTGTTGGTAGGAAGCTTGTTCCATCAATCGAACCCCAAAAGGTCAAAAATCTCGCGATCTTTGAGCGATTCCGGTGCAAGGCCTTCGGTACCTGCCCACAGCTTTGCTGCAAGCGCCATATAAGCCTGCTTCACCGCATCAAGCTCGGGCGATGATTCCATTTCAAAGAGCGTTGCTTTCTTTAAACGGCTTCGCCGAATCGCATCAAGGTCAGGAAAATGTGCCAACGTGCTCAAGCCGGTCCGTGTATTGAAGCGATCGACCTGATCGGTTTGTGCACTCCGATTGGCAATCACGCCCCCGACCCGGACCTTGTAATTTTTGGACTTCGCCTGAATGGCCGCAATAATCCGATTCATTGCAAAAATGGAATCAAAATCGTTTGCAGTCACAATCAAGGCTCGGTCGGCATGTTGCAAAGGCGCAGCAAATCCCCCGCAGACCACATCGCCCAAGACATCAAAAATCACCACATCAGTTTCATCGAGCAAATGATGTTCTTTGAGCAGTTTCACGGTTTGACCGACAACATAGCCGCCACAGCCGGTTCCTGCTGGCGGACCACCGGCTTCGACACACATCACGCCGTTATAGCCTTCGTAAACAAAATCTTCGATGCGAAGCTCTTCGCTATGAAAATCCACTTGTTCTAAAATATCGATCACGGTCGGCACAAGTCGTTTCGTCAGGGTGAAGGTGGAGTCATGTTTAGGATCACAACCAATTTGCAGCACCCTTTTGCCAAGTTTGGAAAAAGCGGCCGAAAGATTTGACGAGGTCGTGCTTTTGCCAATCCCGCCCTTGCCGTAAACCGCAAACACTTTAGCGTTTGTGATTTTTTGGGAAGGATCAAGGTGAACTTGCAAACTCCCCTCGCCATCGCCTGCACCACGCCCTGGCCCAGCTGCGCCGCGGGGTCTGACCTGCTCTTCAACAATAGGAATTCTTTTCATGCGGATAAGTCCTCGTAAACACCCTCGATACGGTCTTCGATGTCATCGCTGGCTTCACGCAAGCTTTGCAGGGTTTGTGGGTCGGGCTGCCAATACTGTCTTTCATGGGCTTCGAGAAGTCGCTGAACCAACTTCGCTGAGGCATTAGGATTAAGACTCGCCAGTCGTTCGCGCATCGCGCGATCCTTGATAAAAGTCTCTGTGACTTCCTGGTAAACCCAGGCAGGCACTTTGCCGGTGGTGGCCGACCACCCCATGGTGTTTGTGAGATGCGATTCGATTTGACGAACGCCCTCATAGCCATGTTTGAGCATGGCCTCATACCACTTCGGGTTGAGCATGCGGCTGCGTGCTTCCAAGTCAACCTGTTCTTGCAAACTCCGTACCTTGGCGACGCCCTGCGTCTGATCGCTGATGTAAACCGGTATGGCAACGCCGCTTGCAGACTGAACCGCGCGACTCATGCCGCCAAGGCTATCGAAATACTGATCAAGGGAGGTAACGCCGGTCTCAGCAGCATCAAGGTTCTGATAGGCAAGGCTGACCTGAGAAAGATTGCATTTGAGCATTTCAGGTTGCTGCGAGGCTTCGCCACGGCGGTCATAAGCGAAGCTTTTTCGACGTGAAAAGAGCCCCGCCAGTTCATCTTCCTCTTCCCAATGGCTGCTTTCAATCAGGTGGTTGATGTTTGCGCCATAGGCCCCATCGGCATTGGAAAACACCCGTAAGCAGGCCGTGTCGAAGTCGCAGGATTGCTTTTCCTGGTGCGCCAGGGTGTTGCGGCGGATGAAATTCATCGACAAAGGTTCATCCACACTTGCAGCAAGATATGCAGCTTCGGCGAGCACTCGGGTTTGCAGGGGTAAAAGATCGCGGAAAATGCCCGAAAGACTCATGATCACATCAATTCTAGGGCGCTTTAATTGTTGGAGCGATATAAGTTGCGCACCGGCGAGTCGCCCATAACTGTCAAAGCGAGGCGCTGCACCCATCAATGCAAGCGCTTGAGCAAGCGGCGCACCTTCGCTCTTTAAATTATCACTACCCCAAAGCACCAAGGCGACCGACTCGGGAAATCCATGTCCATCGGCCTGATGACGCGCAATCAGGCGCTCAGCCTGAGCACTTCCATCGGCCATGGCAAAGCGGCTCGGAATGCGAAAGGGGTCAAAACCGTGAATGTTGCGACCCGCAGGAAGTACCTCCGGATTGCGCAAAATATCGCCACCTGCAGATGCGGGGATGAAACGCCCTTCGAGCGCCCGGATCAGGCCCTCGCTCTCGTGGTCTTGTTGAAGATAGCTAAGGGCTTGCATCACGGTTTGCAAACCATCAAGCGACAGGCCTTCAGCAGCAGCAAGCGCTTGAAGGGACTGCGGGATCTGAAAAGGCTGCGGGATCTGAAGGGGCTGCGGGATCTGAAGGGGCTGCATGGGCTTCACCATGCTTTGATTAGACGGGGCCCCCAGGCCTGCATGCGGCGCCAAGGCGGGCTGTGAAGCCGCATGCCCTCGTTGAAGCGCCAGCTCAAGTACGGCCAAGACCAATGTTTTTGCAACAGCGTTGCCACAGGCTGCCTGGAGCATCGCCGCTGTCCAGTCCATGAGGCTTTGGCGAGACGGCACGGCCCCAAGCTGGTGCATACCTTCCGGGATCAGGCATTGTTCGATTTCTAGCACCCTGGCTTGAAGCTGGGCAAGACTTTGCTCACTCGCCGATGAATCGCTTGGCATCAAATGGAGCGCCTGCGCCTGCTCCAGCATCAGCGCCTGAAGGCTTTCGCGCTCATCGTGAAGTTCGGGTGCAAGCCCTCGCCAGCGCTCGATCAGGGTTTTTAACCCGTGCAGACCGGCATAAAGACCCGCCTGGGCCATCGGCGGCGTGCGATAACTCAACAACGTCGCCGAAGCACGACGCTTCGCAATCGTCGCCTCAGAAGGGTTGTTGGCAGCATAAAAGTAAAAGTGTGGCGTATCGCCGATTAATCGGTCCGGCCAGCAAGCCTGACTCATGCCGCATTGCTTACCAGGCATGAATTCGAGTGCGCCATGGGTACCAAAATGCAAAATCGCATCGGCTTGAAACTGCTCGCGCAGGTAACGATAAAAGGCCGCAAAAGCATGCGTCGGCGTGAATTGCTTCTCAAAAAGCAGGCGCATTGGGTCGCCTTCGTAGCCAAGGGCTGGCTGCACACCGATAAATACACCACCGAGGTCAAGCCCGTAGACAAAAATCGACTGCCCATCGCTTTGAAGGCGACCTGGCGCGGGGCCCCACTGCGCACTGATCGCGTCAATCCAGGTCTCGCGTTCGATGTAGCTGTCAACCGGGATGCTGGCCGCTACATTGGCAATGGTCCCATAACGCATCGCATTACCATGCAAGAGTCGCTCGCGCAGATCCTCAAGCGAAGCGGGCAATTCAAGCTGATAGCCCTCACGCTGAAGGCGCTGGAGCAAATGCCAAAGCGATGCAAAAACATCGAGATGGGCTGCGGTACCAAGACTGCCCGCGTTGGGAGGAAAGCCAAAAATCACGATTGCAAGCTTTCGCGCTTGCGCTGATTGATGACGCAGTTTAATGAGCTTATCAACGCGCGCCGCAAGAGTCCCCACCCGCTCCGGATGCGCAGACATATTGCGTTGCGAAGGGCCGCGGCCACCGAAGACCATCGACCCGGTGGCCCCGTCGAGTTCGGGGATCGCCACCATCATGGTACTTTCCACCGGCATCAGTCCTCGCTCGGACTGCTCCCATTGATCCAGTAATTGGAATTCAACCGCTTGTGCAGCGATATAGGGCACATCAAGCCTTTGCAGAATATCCTGCGCTGCTTTGGCATCGTTATAAGCCGGACCCCCAACGAGAGAAAATCCGGTCAGCGACAGCAAGACATCGATTGAAGCCTTGCCCTGCTGATCAAAAAAGTAAGCTTCGATGGCGGCGCGCGCATCAAGCCCACTTGCAAAGGCCGTGATGACATGCATACCTCGCGCCTCGAGCGCTCTGATCACAGCATCGTAATGCGCCACATTATCGGCCAACAAATAAGAGCGCAGAACCAGTACACCGACACGGGGACGTCGGACTTTGTCCTGAAAGCAAGGCAGTGCAGCAAGTTCGGTGGTCACGCCCGTCTCGAGCGAAGGATGATAAAGACCAACTTCTGGATACTCGATGGGGTCCTGGATCTTCAAGCGACCTCGTAAATGGGCACGCGGACCACTGGCGTAACGATCGATCAGCAGGCGAAGCATATTGCCCAGGTTGCCCTGGCTCCCGGCAAGCCAGTACTGCATGCAGAGAAAGTAAATCCGCACATCCTGGGCTGTGCCCGGTATAAAACGCAAGATTTTGGGGAGCCTGCGCAGCATCGCCATTTGCTTTTGCCCTGAGCTTGAGGGATGCGATGAGGCCTGACTGCTTTGCCGCATGTAGCCTTTGCTCAGCGCTTCGCTGCTAGGCTCTTCCTGGTTTGCCTGATCAACTTGGCGCGCGGAACCACGAAGTTTCTTGAGAAAGTTCATCGCAGCCGAACTCGGCTTTTGCATATCAAAGCGCCCCACGCGGGTGAGCTTGGTCACCTCCGAGGCCGATAAGCAAACCAGCATTGCATCGCATGACAAGCGACGCGCTTCCAAAGCGCTAAAGACCAATCGAATATGCTCTTCTAAAAAGAGCATATTCGCCACGATGATGTCAGCCGCCGCAATATCCTCAAGGCAATGCTTCAACTTCGCCGGATCCGCTGCGAACTCAGCGGCGGCGTGAAGATTCAAGCTCAAGCCACCGAGCTCCTGCACGAGTTGCTCGCGCGCAAGATCCATGGCGCTTGCCAAATGGGCATCGAGTGTGATCACACAGATACGAATCGCTTGTTGGCTGAGCGGGGTTTTCATGGGTCTTGGCTAGGCCTTGTCTTTGGCTCAACGTGCAAAATGCGCTTTGGCGTCGTAAAGCGTCTTGATGGTGATACGCGTTAAGCCATGATCACGGGCAAATGACTCTGCGTTTTTACGCGCTTTACCGCGGACAAAAAACGGAATTTTTTTCAACTCCTGCTCGGCATCGACGTCCCAGCTTGGCTCATTGGCCGATTGCTGGCTTGGACGATCTGACAACTGAGGATTTACCGCAAGGTCTATCGATTCGCTCCTTGTAACGCTCGGCGTTTTAGACTGCATCACAGCTGGCACTTGCAGCGCCTCAGCCTCTTGAGCGACCCGCTGCACCGCGGCGCTTTGGCCTGCTTGAATCGACGCAGCGCCCTGGCCCAAATGCGAAGGACCCTGCCCGTCGTGAAACTCAAAATCTTCCCGAAACATCGCAAGCAAATGTTCTTCAAGACCCATCATCAAAGGATGAATCCAGGTGTCAAACAGCACATTGCTGCCTTCAAACCCCATTTGTGGCGAATACCGTGCCGGGTAGTCCTGCACATGAACCGGGGCAGAAATGACGGCACATGGGATACGAAGGCGCTTGGCAATGTGTCGCTCCATTTGTGTCCCAAGCACAAGCTCAGGTTGAAGCTCCTCGATGGCTTGTTCGACTTCCAGATAATCATCACTGATCAGCGCTTTTGCACCGAGCTTTTCAGCAAGGCTGCGAATCTCTCGCGCCCATTCACGGCTGTAAGTGCCAAGACCGACCACATCCAGACCGATCTCCTCACTTGCGACCCTCGCAGCAGCCAAGGCATGCGTGGCGTCCCCGAATATAAAAACACGTTTACCGTGCAAGTAATTAGAGTCTACCGATCGGGCATACCAAGCCGACCGCGCGCGGGCAGCAAGCGCCTCCAGATGAGAAGGGTCAAGCGCAAGCCCAGCGAGTGCCGCCACTTCTTCAAGAAAACGAAGCGTGCCTTTTATCCCGATGGGGATCTCTTTGGTGAAAGCTTGGCCGCAGTGCTTTTGCAAATACTGCGCCGCTTGTAAACCAGTCTCGGGATACATCAGGACATTGAAGTCGGCTTCGCCGAGCGTGGCGATGCCCCGAGGGTCAGCACCGAGCGGGGCGACGAGATGGATATCGACGCCGATGTCATGCAACAAACCGCTGATTTCCCGCACATCGTCGCGATGGCGAAACCCGAGGGCGGTTGGCCCAAGCAGGTTGCAGCGCGGACGCCGGGTGCGGGGCTCATGATCGACCGAGCGCACCTCGTGCTCGCTCTCTTGCAGGCTTTGCGCCACTTGCTGCCTTGAACCATGTTCCTCGCGTTTGACCAGATGGCGCACGAGTTGATAAAACGTTTCTGCAGCACCCCAGTTTTCTTTTTTCTGGTAAGAGGGCAATTCAAGCGCAATCACCGGGATCGGCAGTTGAAGGGCTTGCGCGAGACCCGCAGGGTCATCCTGAATCAATTCACCGGTGCACGATGCGCCCACGATCATGGCCTGGGGCGCAAAACGCTCATAGGCCTGCTGCGTTGCGCGCTTAAATAATGCTGCGGTATCCGATCCGAGATCACGGGCCTGAAAAGTGGTGTAGGTCACAGGCGGTCTTTGATCGCGTCGCTCAATCATCGTGAAGAGCAAATCGGCGTAGGTATCGCCTTGCGGTGCGTGCAGCACATAGTGCAGGGATTTCATGGCTGTAGCCACCCGCATGGCACCAACATGGGGTGGCCCCTCATAAGTCCAGACGGCGAGTTTCACGACAAAAGCTCCCGGCGCCGAAGCGGTCTTGAGAAAAGTCCGGCAAGATCAGCCGATTGTTCAAATCCTTGAATCGGTGTAAAGACCAGTTCAATCGACCATTTGGTGCTGACACCTTTAGCCTCAAGCGGGTTGGCCAGACCAAGACCGCAAACTGCCAAGTCAACATTTGCCGCCATGCAACGATCGAGTTGGCGCTCCACATCCTGCCCCTCACTGAGACAGATACCAGCGGGCAATGCATCGAGCTCCGCTTGCATGATGGGGCCGTGCAAATAAGGTGTTCCAACCTCGGTGAGTTGCATCGCCATCTCCTGGTAGAGAAATCGTGCCAAGGCCGGTTCAAGCTGTGAGTCGGGAAAAAAGAAAACCTTTTTCCCTTGAAGTGTTTGACGATGTTTTTGCATCGATGACCGCGCGCGCTCGGCAAGCGGTAGCAAGACCTCCTGCTGCCGAGCTTGAGGCACATCAAAGGCAGTGGCAGCGGCCTGATACCAAGCAAGCGATCCCTCGGCACCGAGCGGAAAGCATGCCGGCAAATGTTTAGCGCCTCGCGTGAGCAGTAAGCGCAGGGTTTCGCCCAGAAACGGCTGGGCAAGCAAGATGCATGTCTGCGGACCTACGGCCGCGAGGTCCATGCCCCGGCGGCCGGGGAAAAAGTCGAGATGCTCAAGCCCCATGGCCGCAAAGTGGCGGCGCATTTGATCCTCCACCACATCGGCCAAGGTACCCACCACCAGCAAGTGCGCTGGTTCAGCGGCATGGCGTTGAGGCATCTGGGGCACCAAGGCGGCGAGGCAGGCGTCTTCGCCTTGCGTAAAGCTCGTTTCAATACCGGACCCTGAATAAGCAAGCACTCGGAGCCGATTGCGAAATCGTTGGTCCAGGCGTTGAGCGGCCCGCGACAGATCAAGTTTGATCACTTCGGAAGGACAAGAGCCCACTAAAAAAAGTAGACCGATATCGGGTCTGCGCGCAATCAGTGCTGAGGCGACACGGTCGAGTTCCTCATGGGCATCAGCAAGACCTGCTAGATCGCGCTCTTCGATAATCGCCGTCGCAAATCGCGGCTCTGCAAAAATCATCACGCCGGCGGCCGATTGCATCAGGTGGGCACAGGTACGAGAACCGACAATGAGGAAAAATGCATCTTGCATTTTGCGGTGTAGCCACATGATGCCCGTCAGGCCACAGAACACCTCATGCTGGCCGCGCTCACGCAGCCAATGCATCCGCAGGCTGGTATCGGGCGCATGCCGCAGGCTGGTATCGGGCGCATTCACGAGGCAGCACCTTGAAATGAGGCATTGCTCTGAAGCCTTGCCTGCCTCAGTTTGAGCAGAAACTGCAGGGCGTTGATGAGGTAGCTCGCATAAGCGGCCAGCGCAAGACCGAGTTGCAATCGCTCAGGCCATTGTCCCTGCCACCACACCCACAAATAAAGACTGTGCAGCGCGATCACCAGCATGCTGACCAGATCTTCCCAAAAAAATGCAGGCGCAAATAAATACTGTCCAAAAACCACCTTTTCCCAGATGGCGCCTGTCACCATAATGAGGTAGAGCAGCGCGGTCTTTGTAAGCACAGACCAGGTGGCTAGCTCAAAGCCTTCGCCACTGTAGAAAAATCGAAGCACCAGCGCAAGGCTCACAAGAAAGACTAGAAATTGCAACGGAGCGAGGACGCCTTGCACAAGTGTCCATACGGTCTTATCGCGACGCAGGCGCTCCTGCGGGCTGTATAAGGCCCGTATTTCAGATGCTGTTGCGGCACGCTCCATCGTGGTCATACTGATCTGTCGTCCTCGATCGATGGCTAAGGGGTCTTGCCAAGTCTTTGCTGAGGACCAATGTAGACCGATGAAGCGAAACTGTCAATTTGTTTGGACGTTTAAAGCCATAGACATTCCAATTGACTGTCCAAAACATCTGACAAAATATCCGACCAAAATCGTTGAAAGCAGTAGGAAACCCAAGATTTTTTTTGTAAGATCAGTCCATGTAAATTGTCTTGGACGATTGTTGCGGTCATTTGACCGCTCCATGCTGTCCACCGTGCTCCAGGGATCAAGTCGAAAAGAATCATCGAATCGAAAACATCAGGGCGGATAACAATAGGTTCGTCAGAGACAGAACGTCATCGTTCAAACGCTGCGCACCATAGAATGACAAGGCGGATCGATTTCCATGAAACGATTTGAGTCCCCGAAAGTAGACTTTCGAGATCTCAAGGCAGAGGCCGTGGCGGACCTGCTGGAATGGGCAGCCGATCTCGTGCTCGTACTGGATTCGCAGGCGCGCGTGATTGATGCAGCAGGCCAAGCCGACACGGTCGAGCCTGCCGAACTTAAACGTTGGCGCGGCAAACTCTGGGCAGATCTCGTTACCCAGGAAAGCCGCGGGAAATTGCTGGCCCTTCTTGATGCTGCGATGCAACTTGACCCCTTGCAGCCTGCGGCAAGCCGGCCAAGATCGAAATCCAGCGAGCGATCCATTGATCAACGCGAGGCACGTCCAGGCGATACGAAATCGCCCCTTGCACAAGCCGAAGCCCTGTCAACTTGGCGACAACTGAATCATCAAGTGCGCGATGGCAGTCTGCCGATCAGTTACCGCGTACGACGTTTACAAGACGAGGGCCCTCTGCTTGCCATCGGCCGGTCTATGAATCCGATTGTGAAGCTGCAGCAGCAATTTGTGCAATCCCAGCAGCAAATCGAGCGGGAATTTAACCGTTTGCGCGATCTTGAAACCCGTTATCGACTGCTCTTTCAGCACAGCGAAGACCCTTTGATGCTGATCGACGCCAATAGCTTGCGGGTGATTGAAGCCAACACAGCCTGTCATGAGCACTTTCAATGGTCTGGCAAACGATTGGCTAACAAGAGTTTAAGCGGCGCCGTCGATATCAAAGGACAACGGAGTATCCGCAATCAGATCGATCAGCTGCGCGCAAGCGGTCAGGCGGAAAACGCCCGGGTTCGTCATGCCAAACGAAAAGACGACTACCTCGCCAGCGCGCAGGCTATTCGTCATGAGGGCCAAATTCAGGTTTTGCTCCGTCTCACCCCCGAATCGGGCTTGCGCGGCGCTGATCGCAGTCAATTACAAAGCAGCCAGGCCTGGTTCGATCATGCACCCGATGCGATTGTGATTTGCGATTCACAGGGCGATATCCAGAAAGCGAATCCGGCTTTTCTTGAAATGATAAGGCTACCCCACGAAGGGCTCGTACGCGGGGAAACGCTGGCGCGTTGGCTCGGGCGTGGCGTGGTCGATCTTGATGTGTTGATCAGCGGCCTGAAGCAGTCCCGAAGGCTTCGCCATTACCAGACTTCCATGAGCAGCGAATTCAGCTCCCCGATTGACGTTGAGATCTCGGCAGCCTACATCGATGAGCAGACAAAATCCTTGGGCCTCACCATACGCAGCCTCGCAAGCCGTCCTTCAGCCACGCCAGCGCGAGGACCAGCGGTATCGCGCTCGATGGAACAGCTCTCAGAACTCGTTGGCAGCGTTTCGCTCAAAGACTTAGTACGGGAATCGACCGATGTGATCGAAAGGCTATGTATCGAGGCCGCGCTTGAAATGACCAAAGACAACCGCGCCTCCGCCGCCGAGATGCTTGGCCTCAGTCGGCAAAGCCTCTACACCAAGCTGCGTCGCTACGGACTTGCCGAGTACGAAAACAATCAAGACCATACTGTCCAATTCGATTGACGCTTTGATGCGTCCAGCGTATTGTTCGCTGTATGCATCCCATCCAATGGCGCGCCGCCTTTGAATTACTGAAACCCATCACCTGGTTTGCACCCATGTGGGCTTTCGCCTGTGGTGCCGTTTCTTCGGGCGCCTCGCCAGATGGCCGTTGGCTCATCATCATCGCCGGTATTGTCTTGGCCGGCCCCTTGGTCTGCGCCACAAGCCAAGCGGTCAATGACTGGTTTGACAGGCACGTGGATGCCATTAATGAACCCCAACGACCCATTCCTTCCGGGCGCCTGCCGGGACGCAGCGGTCTTTACATCGCGATTGCCTGGACGATCTTGTCTCTTGCGATTGCACCGCTTCTGGGCCCCTGGGGTTTTGCTGCGGCCTCGATTGGTCTGCTGCTTGCCTGGGCCTACAGCGCTCCACCTTTGCGTCTGAAACGCAACGGCTGGTGGGGCAATACGGCGGTCGCTGTTTGCTACGAAGGCCTGCCCTGGATCACCGGCGCCACCGTACTTGCCGCAGGTGCGCTACCGGACTCGAGAAGTCTCGCTCTGGCACTGTTATATAGTTTTGGCGCACACGGCATCATGACGCTCAATGACTTCAAATCTGTCGAAGGCGATCGGCAATGGAAGATCGCATCACTGCCCGTTCAGCTTGGGGTGGACCGCGCCGCACGCCTAGCCTGTATCGTGATGGCACTGCCGCAAACGATCGTGATTGGGATGATTTACTACTGGGGGCAAAGCCTGCACGCCTTGGGTGTTGCGATCTTGCTGCTCGCTCAGGTCATCCTGATGAAAAAATTATTACAACATCCAGAACAACGCGCGGCTTGGTACAACGCAACAGGCACGAGTCTTTATGTGCTCGGCATGTTGATGGCAGCCTTTGCTTTACAAGCATCCCGGGTACCCCTTGCAAACGGAGCAGGCGCATGACTGCGCGGTCAAACGAGCCGCTGGCTCAACACCCTGGCTCAGGCCTTCATGAGCCCGGTTTGAGTTGGTTTGAGATTTTCCGGCTCGGCTTGGTCCAGACCGCCCTCGGTGCGATTGTGGTGCTGACCACCTCAACGATTAACCGTGTGATGGTGCTTGAAATGGCCATGCCAGCAATGCTCCCCGGTGCGCTTGTTGGCCTGCACTATGCGCTCCAAATACTGCGCCCTCGCTGGGGACATCACTCTGATGTCAAGGGTCGCCGAAGCCCCTGGATTTTGCTTGGCATGGCCGTACTGGCAAGCGGCGGTTGGCTTGCGGCACTTGCCACAAGCATGCTTGACACCCAGCAAGGCCTGGGGATTGCGCTGGCGATTGTCGCTTTTTCAATGATCGGGCTTGGCGTGGGTGCAAGCGGCACATCGCTGCTTGCGCTCCTTGCAAAATCGGTTGCACCGAAACGACGGCCTGCCGCCGCCACGATTGTTTGGGTGATGATGATTATGGGTTTTGTCATCACGGCTGCAACAGCGGGTCACTACCTTGATCCTTATTCAAGCGAGCGCTTATTGCAGGTCAGCGCAACGGTGAGTCTCACCGCTTTCGCACTGAGTGTGATCGCGCTTTACGGCTTAGAGGCGAAGCATCAAGTATCGTCCTTGCTTGCGCCCGATCAGGGACCGAGGGGCGACCACCCGGATCTTACGCATCGGTCGCGAGCGAGCTTTTGGCTTGCGCTTCAGACCGTGTGGTCAGAAACCGCAAGTCGACGATTTACCGTTTTTGTTTTCATATCGATGCTTGCCTACAGCGCTCAAGATCTCATTCTTGAGCCTTTTGCCGGTGCGGTGTTTGGCATGAGCCCGGGACAAAGCACCCAACTTGCCGGTGTTCAACACGGGGGTGTTTTGGTCGGTATGATTTTTGTTGCGCTGATCGGCACCTGGCGCAAAAGCGGCCATTCGATGCAAGCGATGCGCCGCTGGACGGTCGGCGGATGTGCGGCATCTGCGATCGCCCTGCTCTGCCTTACCGGGGCCAGCGTCTATCCCGAGGTCTGGCCTTTGAAGGCAAGCGTGTTGGCATTAGGTTTTGCCAATGGCGTTTTTGCGGTCGCTGCAATTGGCTCGATGATGACCCTGGCTGGTGAGGGGCACACTCATCAAGAAGGCTTGCGCATGGGGCTTTGGGGGGCTGCACAAGCGATCGCCTTTGGGCTTGGCGGCTTTCTCGGGACCATGGCAAGCGACATCGCGCAATGGCTTCTGTCTGACGCCAGTAAGGCGTATGCCTGGGTATTCGGGCTGCAAGCCTTGCTCTTTGTGATCGCTGCGTGGATGGCCATTCGCGTGCCGGCACCGGCGGGCGGGGCATCGATTGGCGCTGATGAGGCCGGAGGCTTTGGCAAGAGGAAGGGCTTTGAACCGGGGAAAAGCTCTGTTGAGGACAGACCTGGTCCCTGGGCCAGCGACGTCATCAATCGGGATCGTCGACTTGACCCACCACGGGAGCGCTTAAATCATGCAACGATTGGATGATCCCCACCTACTCAGTGCCGAGCCCTTCGATGCCGTTGTTTTAGGCGGAGGCCCGAGCGGCGCGACGGCGGCCCATGACCTTGCCTGCCGCGGGTATCGGGTCGCACTTGCGGATCGTGAAGGCAGAATCAAGCCCTGCGGCGGCGCAATACCGCCCAAGCTCTTGCAGGAGTTCAATATCCCGCAGGATGTGCTGGTGAACAGGGTGCGCGGCGCAAGAATCATCTCCCCCAAACAGCAGGTTGTTGGCATGCCTATTGACGATGGTTATGTGGGCATGGTCGATCGCGCCGATTTTGATCCTTGGCTTCGGGCACGTGCTGAGCGCGCCGGTGCAGTCAGGCTTTGCGGCAGCTTTTCTCATCTCGAGCGAGCGCCCAGTCAACAAGGCGATTTGCTGTCCTTTTTTTATCGCGAAAAAAATTCGAATCGTTTAAGTTTCATCAAGGCTCGTTATTTAATCGCAGCCGACGGCGCAAAAAGCAGGCTCGCCCAACAGGAAATCGAACGCGCCGACGAAGGCCAGTATGTGTTTGCCTACCATGAAATCTTGGAGGCACCGCAAATCCTTGCTAAGCCCGAGCAGCAAAGGCTTGCCGATCGCGGGCGCTGCCCAAGCCCTGCAAGCGCATCCGGATTTGCTTTTTACGATCCGAACCGTTGCGATGTTTTTTATGACGGTTCGCTCTCGCCCGACTTTTATGCCTGGGTTTTTCCCCACGGTAGCAGCCTGAGCATCGGCACAGGCAGCGCCTTAAAGGGCTTTTCACAGCGCGAGGCGATTGAGCAGTTACGCCACCGTACAGGGCTTAGCCAGCAAAAGCTGATAAGACGCGAGGGCGCACCGATCCCGCTCAAACCCCTGCCACGCTGGGACAACGGCAGGGATATCGTCCTTGCGGGCGATGCCGCAGGCGTTGTTGCTCCAGCATCAGGCGAAGGAATTTACTACGCTATGCTCGGAGGCAGAATGGCGGCCCAAGCTGTCACGCAATGTTTAGCGCAGGGATCCCCCAAGGCTTTAGGCGAAGCAAGAAAGCGATTCATGAGACTGCATGGCCAGGTTTTTTGGGTGCTGGGTCTGATGCAGCGCTACTGGTATGCCAATGATCAACGTCGCGAACGCTTTGTACGGATCTGCCAGGACCACGATGTGCAGCAACTGACTTGGGATGCCTACATGAACAAGGAGTTGGTCAAGGCAAAGCCATTGGCTCATGCCAGGATTTTCTTCAAAAACCTTGCTCATTTAAGCGGTCTTGCCTCGGTGTAAGTGCAAAGCCCGCTTAGGATGCGGGCTATGACAACGAGCTTTAGCCCCCCATCGCGGCAAATGCCGCTCCGGACCAAGTTGACCACCATCGCCGCCGTGGTGCTTGTGGCCATGCTGGGCGGCTTGGCGACCGATATTGGTGTTTGGTATTTGTCGCTTGTTCAACCCTGGTGGAAGCCACCCGATTGGGCCTTCGGTCCCGCATGGACGGTCATTTTTGCCTGTACCGCAATCAGCGCCATGGGTGCCTGGCATGCTGCGGTACGCGACCGGGATCGCTTTGCCATGGGCATCGGCTTTGCGGTCAACGCCTTGCTCAACATTCTTTGGAGCGTTCTCTTTTTTAAGTTACAAAAGCCACTCTGGGCAGCATTTGAAGTGTTTGCGCTATGGGCATCGATCGCGTGGTTGATCCTTAGGATTCGAAAACTTAATCCTGCTGCCGCGCGCTGGTTGCTGCCTTATCTGATCTGGGTGAGCTATGCCGCGACGATTAATTGGGGGGTGGTGTGGTTAAACCCCAGCGAAGCAAGCGGCGGGAAATCCGACAGCAGCGCAATGCCGGCCACGGTGATCAAGACGGGCGATCCGCCGGTCAGTCGGGACGCTAAACCCTGAATAAGGCCTTTGTGTCCTCCTCGGCTTCAACACCCTCCAGGTAGTGCGAAAACCACTGCCGAACCTGCGCTTGAATGCCTTTAGCGTCGAGACCGCAGGATGCAAGCAAAGCAGGGACCTCGCCTTGATCAATGAACCGGTCGGGCAAGCCCATGATGCGGATCGGCTTTACCAATCCCATGTCGCTTAAGGCTTCGGCCACGGCAGCGCCAGCGCCACCGCTTCGCGATCCCTCCTCGATCGTGACGATGGCCTCATGGGTGTTAGCCATTTGCCGCAAAAGCGTCAAATCCAGTGGCTTAACAAAGCGCATATTGACCACGCTCGCATTAAGCGATGCTGCCGCTTCGAGGGCTGGCGCGAGCATGCTGCCAAAGGCCAAAAGTACAACGCCCCTCCCGGCTCTTCTAATCTGCGCCTTTCCCCAAGCGAGCGCGCTTAAGTCGCGTCGCACCGCCACGCCCGGTCCGCGTCCTCGCGGATAGCGCACCGCGGCCGGTCCCTCGTGCAAAAAGGCGCTGTAAAGCATTTGCCTGCACTCGTCCTCATCGCTGGGCGCAAGAAGACTCATATTCGGCAGGCAGCGCAAATAGGCTATGTCATAGGAGCCCGCATGGGTGGCGCCATCGGCACCAACAAGCCCTGCGCGATCGATTGCAAAAGTGACAGGCAAATTCTGCAGCGCGACATCGTGAATCAGCTGGTCATAGCCACGCTGCAAAAAGGTCGAATAAATCGCCACCACCGGTTTCATGCCTTCGCAGGCCAAACCTGCCGCCAGCGTGACCGCATGTTGTTCGGCAATACCAACATCCACATAGCGGCCCGGAAACCGCTCTTCAAACTCAACCAGCCCCGATCCCTCGCGCATGGCCGGCGTGATCGCGATTAAACGGTCATCCAAGGCAGCCATGTCGCAAATCCACTGCCCGAAAACCTGGGTGTAGGTTGGAGGCGCAGGTTTTTTTGCGGTGCTGGCAATGATGCCGACCTCGAGGTTAAAGGGTGAAGGACCGTGATAAAGAATCGGATCCTTCTCAGCGGGCCGATAGCCCTGTCCCTTTTTCGTGACCACATGCAAGAACTTCAAGCCCGGCCGCTGCCGTAATCGTTGAAGCGTGTGGGTCAGCATATCCAAATCGTGACCATCGATTGGGCCCACGTAATTGAACCCGAACTCCTCAAACATCGTGCTTGGGGTGAGCATGCCTTTGACATGCTCTTCCAAACGCCTCGTGAGTGCCAACAAGCGCGGTGATCTTCTCAGAAGCCCTTCGCTTAATGCTTTGGCGGATCCGTAAAAGCGCCCGAGCAAGAGCCTGGTGAGGTAATGGCTCAGCGCACCAACCGGTGGGGAAATCGACATCTCGTTGTCGTTTAAGATCACAAGGACGTCAAGGTCGCGGGTGGCTCCGCCGTGGTTCATCGCTTCAAAAGCCATACCGCCGCTTAGCGCGCCATCGCCAATCACCGCGACATGACGGCGGCGTGACTCGCCCTGATGCATGCCGCTCTCGCGGGCAGCCAAGGCCATGCCCAAGGCAGCGGATATCGACGTTGATGAATGGGCCGTGCCAAAGGCGTCGTAAGGACTCTCGCTGCGCTTGGGAAAACCTGATAAACCGTTCAGCTTCCTCAGGCCAGACATCGCCTCGCGTCGACCGGTGAGAATCTTGTGCGGGTAGCTTTGGTGGCCAACGTCCCAGATTAAGCGATCGTGAGGCGTGTTGTAGCAATAATGAAGCGCAATGCTCAGTTCGACGCTACCAAGATTTGACGACAAATGACCACCGGTTTTCGAAACCGAATCAAGGATAAAGGCCCTGAGCTCTTGGGCGAGCGCGGGCAGCTGACGCTCAGCGAGCCGCCTTAAGTCCTCTGGCTGATTGACTTGCTCCAGAAGCGCAAAGCGGCTCGGCTGCATTGACGATCGACCTGTGACTTACTTCGCGACAGGGGCAACGGCCAACTCGGGATGCGCCTTGAGCATCGAAGCCCCGGCCAGAGGCTTGTATACCCCTTGATGACAGGTAGCACAATTGGCCTTGGGTGCATCGCCAAGCGGTCCTAGATCATCTGCGGGGTAGGTGGGCTTGAGCGGATCAAAATAGCTCAGATTCAAATCTCTGAGCATTTGAATGCCATGCCACGCAGTCACCCGTTGGGGACGACTGCCCGACCAGGAAGAAAAGTTCTGACTGTTATGACAATAGGTACAATTCACACCAAGCGAGCCCGAAAAATGCATCATCAGTGCATAGTTCGACTCTGTATGCTGCAGGCTTTCGACAGGCCTCAGTGCGCGATCATCGCCCGAAGGCAGCGCCTTGACCGATTGCACCCGGATCGGCTCTTTATCAAGAAAGTAGGTCTTGAAGGGATCGTAAGGTAGCGAGGTGAGACCGACCGCAGCTGCTGGCGTGTTTTGAGCATTGCGCCAACCCATGGCGCCACCCTGTTTGGGCGCGGGCTGCTCGTACCACAAATACTTTGGCACTGGTTGGCCGCGATGACAGGTGTAGCAAGTCACCCCCGTTTCGGCCACATGGGACTTCCAAGTGCTGTTGATGTGCATCGTCATTTGCAGCATCCGGCGAGCAACCAGCTTGGTGTAGAGATCGTCGGCCGCAAAGTTGCCGCCTGCGTGGCAGTAGCTGCAACCCTGCTCAGGCGACACCCACTGGGTCATGGCAGCCATCAAACGGGTGAATTCAGCCGCACTCAGATCGCCGAGGACCTGCACGTTTTGATAAACCGCCGAAGCCTTGGGCCCGTCCGACGGTGCCGGCGGCAAAGCCTCAGGAACCTGATTGGCTGCAAGGATCACCTGCTGCAGGCGGGGATTATTGATTTCCACCGTGCCGGTTCCGCGATAACCCAATTGCTGCGATTCCATGGGTGGGCGTTCGCAACCCGCCAGGGCAACAACAAGCGAACCCAGCAGACCGAGGCGTGCCCAGTGCATGCCGAGACGATGCATGAAGGGAGTCTTCATTTACTCGCTCCTTGTGGTGTGAGGGCTGGATCGATGATGGGTGGGCTTATCTCGGGATAAGCCGGCGCGACGTGATGCTTGACCGCCCACAAGTACCAGTTATCGACCACTGTACCGGTCAGTAAGATGCCGATGCCGCCTGTGAGCGTGCAAAGCACCGCAAACCACCAGGCCCAGCGGTGAATCGACTCCATCGAAGCGTTAAAGCCCATGGTCCAACGCCAGAACAAGGCTGCCCGCTCCGAGGCAGTGCCACGGTCAACAATTTGTTCGATTTCGCGCTCACCGCCGTAGCGGCTCACCGCAAGAATGGTTGCGCCGTGCATCGCAAAAAGCAGGGCCGATCCATACAAGAAAACAATCGAGAGCATATGAAATGGATTATAGAACAAATTACCATATCGAATGGATAGCGCTGAGGTCCAGTCCAGGTGCGGGAAAATCCCATAGGGCACACCCTCAGACCATGAGCCCATCAACACCGGGCGAAAGAGTCCGAGCACCAGAAAAAGCCAGATCGCCGAAGCAAAGGCCCAGGCCACATGGGTGCCCATGCCGAGCGCCCGCGCCCGAACATAGGTGCGCGCCCACCACAAAAGCACCGAGAGTAAGAGGAAAAAGCTCGCAATCACCCACCAACCACCTTTGTGAAGCGGCGGCATGCGTAAACCGTATTCGGGCGGCGGCGGTTCAAGCGCAAGCCATGGCAGCTGACGGATCATTTCAATGATGTTCCAATTCACCGAGGACAGCATCGAAAAGCCGACAATCCAGAACCAGAGTACGCCAAAGACAATGGACGCGCTACCGAGCACACCGAGATAAATCGGACCGATTTGCGCTTCGCCGAACTTTCCCGCCCAGTAAAAGTACCAGGGTTCACCGGTACGCCCAAAGTCACCGCGTGGTAGCGGCAAGCCGGTATGGGCCGGGCCGTGTGAATCGGTGCGAAGCTGCACCCGGGTGAAGAGGTTTTGATATTCAATCATGATGCCACCCCGCCTTAAGACCAGATGGGCAGCCGAAGCCACCAGTTCCACCACTCAGGCCAGCCGCGTGTCCAAAACGGGCCGCTGATCACAATACAAACTGCACTGAAAAACACAGCAGCAAGCGCCAGGAATAAACCCAGGCGGTGAATACCCAGCGTGCCAATCGAGTAGCCCAAGGTGTCGCGAAAGAAACTGTTTTCATGCTCGGCGGTTTTCACCGGCTCGCCTGCCATCGGGTTGGTGGCAGACAGCACCAGCGCGCCGTGCAAGGCCAAGGCAAAGGTGGTGGCAAAGAACAAGCTCACTGCAATCATATGCGCCGGGTTGTAGTGAAAGTGCAGGTACTGGTAGCCCACGTTCGACACCCAATCCAGGTGACTGATGA
>Ga0214923_10001175_pt1 | contig 37659 bp, 34 predicted proteins | sample LL1510_MetaG_FD_177993 | JGI IMG/M metagenome (GOLD analysis project Ga0214923, IMG submission 177993) | Freshwater microbial communities from Lake Lanier, Atlanta, Georgia, United States - LL-1510 | ecosystem: Environmental > Aquatic > Freshwater > Lake | place: USA: Georgia | collected...
CAACCAATCGCATGAACAAAATTCTCCTCGTAGGCGGTCGGGAATTCTTTACCCGAATTCAAAGCCGAACCTTTATTGTTATGTCCCTCCTGGGACCCCTGTTGTTTGGGCTCTTTGTTTTGGTACCGGTCCTCATGGCCCGTTGGGACAGCGATTCAACCACGATTTGGGTTCACGACCCCTCGGGTCAGTTGGCAGATGCCTTTGAAGACTACCAAGGCCTTGATTTCCAAGTATTACCACAGGGAACGCTGAGCAGCGGTCTTCTCACCCCGGCCGATAGCTCCAACATCCGACAACTCCTGGAAGAACAAGATGCCGGCTTATTGCACCTTCAAAGACCAGACTCCAACCTAAACGTCAAAGCCAGCTACTACTCCTCCCAAGCCGCCGGCCTCAAAATCACCGAACGCATCCAAAGCGCCCTCAACAATCGCATTTATCAATTACGCATGGCCCGCCAAGGCCTTGATCCCGATTTGATCGAACGCCTGAGGGCCGAGGTCCGTCTCCAAACCTCGGTATGGACCGATGAGGGCAGCGAAGACAGCCACACCGAAACCGCCATGATCCTGGGCTTTGGCGCAGCCCTGCTCATGTACATGTTCATCTTTATGTACGGTGGCATGGTCATGCGGGGGGTCATTGAAGAAAAAGCCAGCCGCGTGATGGAATTGCTGGTTTCAACCACCAAGCCCTTTGAGCTCATGTTGGGCAAAATCCTGGGGATTGCTTCGGTGGGTCTTTTTCAATTTGTGTTATGGTTGTTGCTCGGAAGCGCCATAAGTACCGGGGTCGGCGCATTGGGCCTAACCAAAGGACCGGAAGCTCCTTCGGTCGCAACACCGGTAACAACACCGGTAACAACACCGGTCGCAGGCAATACCAACAACTTACCTGCAGAGGCACAGGCCGATTGGATGCAAATTCTATCCCAAATGCCCTGGGAATCCATCATTCCCCTCTTTCTTTTTTATTTCTTGGGAGGTTATTTTTTCTACGCTGCCCTTTTTGCGGCCGTCGGATCGGCCGTCGATTCCGAAGGAGACTCCCAACAACTCATGCTCCCCATCAGCCTCCCCATCATTTTGTCCTTTGTTGCTTCGCAATTTGTTATGCAAAATCCACACGGCAGCCTGGCCTTCTGGATGAGCATGATTCCTTTAACATCCCCGGTCGTCATGGTGGTGCGCTTGCCCTTTGGGGTCCCAGGATGGGAATTGGCCCTGTCCATGGCTTTGCTGGTAGGAGCTTTTGTTCTGGCGGTGTGGCTGGCCGGTCGAATTTTCCGTATCGGGGTTCTGATGTATGGCCAAAAAGTCTCCTTTGATTTGCTACGCAAGTGGCTCTTTTACCGATAGAGCATTCCCCTTGGGGATTCTTTGAACACGGTCAGCGCATCGCCGTCGTTGACCTGGGCACCAATGTCTTTGGATTGGTGGTAGGAACCCTGAAACCGGATGGTGAACCGGCTTGGTTGCATCGCGCGGATATCGAAGTAGGCTTGGCAGCGGACGGATTTGGCGCCCTGAGTCCCGAAACCATCCAAAGGGCCGAGATCGCCCTCCAAAAACATACCATGGATGCCATCGAACACGGTGCAACGGCCTTGTTTGGGTACGGGACCTCGGCACTGCGACAATGGCCCTATGCTGAATCCTGGCTAAATGCATGCAGCCTACGACTCAGCAACCAAGAACACCAAGGCCGGAGAATTCCTTGCGAGCTCCGCACCATATCAGGAGAAACAGAAGCCGAAACCATCCGCTACGGACTGCAAGCCTGCGGACTTTTGGACCAAGGCCCGGTGCTCATTAACGATATAGGCGGTGGAAGCGTTGAATGTGTCTTGTGTTGGAATGAATCCGTATTTCTGTCCGTATCCCTCTCGCTGGGAATGCGCAGGCTCCTCCGCGATTTTCCGGTCCTTAAGAGTACAGATTCCGAATCCAGCACGTCCCAAAACCCCTACCTACTCGCATTTGAAGCGTGTTATCAATCCCTACGTCAACGCTTTGAATCCGAACTAGGGCCCTCTTTGCGGTCCCATCCTCCACGGCATATTTTGGGAACCGCCGGACCCTACCAAACCCTCGCCCTCTGGGCCCAAGGCTACCAGCCCGAATCCAAGCAAATCACCCGCTCGCTTTGCCAGGCCTTTGGACAAGCAGCCACCCAAACCCTTCCCCATCCCCATCCAGCCCTGCATCCCCTTGCCACGGATGCCATCATCCATGCATCAGCCCTTATGCTGGCGCTTTCGGATACCGCCCAAGGCATCCCCATTGTGGCCACAGACCTTTCCCTCCGCGAAGGCGCCATGTTAACCCATTTCCATAACACAAAAAAGACTTTTTAGCGCCTTACTTTCCCGGTTGCACCAGCTCCAAGCGATCGGAGCAACGGGTAACCGCCGTGTACAACCAACGCAAATAGCCCACCGAATCCTGAAAGGAATACGGCTTTTCTAACAAAAGATAAACACGAGGCCATGCTCCGCCTTGGGCTTTATGGACCGTCTGAGCATAGGGGTACTTGACCCATAAAGCCTGCATGTACGGATCTCGTTCCTCTTCCTTATCCATGGACCTCGCCTGCCACAAAGCCTGTTGCTGGGCGGCGTTCAGTCCTGGCTGACCTGATTCCAAAAGGTCCAAACAGATTTTGGACTCAAATTCCCGGGCCTCCCCATCCAGACCAATCCACTCCAAAACCGCATTGCACCAAGCCATCCCTGCGTGACGATGGGTTCGTCCTACTTTGCGAAGCAAACGAACCTCCTCCCCGTTGGCCAGCATCTGACCTCCGGCCAAGTACTGATTTCGCACCACCAACAAGGGCTCCCCGTCACGGGGCCTGGTACCAGCCCTGCGTTGAGCCAGGGTTCTGTATTGATTGTTAAAACGAGAAACCCAGGCATTGGAATAGGCCAAAAAAACTTGTTGACCGGGCTCGTAATGAAATCGAAAATCCTTAACGGCCTGCCCTAAACCCCTTATCAATCGCGGATCTTCCCCCGAACCACCGGCCGCATAGTCCTCCACCCAATCCGAGAACGAATCCCACCATTGGTTTGGAGGCGAAGTCGGAGTCCCTTGCATCCACTCCAAGATTTTGCCAGCCAAATCAAGCACCGGCGAATCAGCTCCCTGGCGGTAACGACCCTCCAAGGGAATCTTGCCAAAAGAACAGCCCCAAGGAGTCCAGGTCTCCGGACGAAAAGCCGGTGAATCGTTTTCACCCACCGGAGGTAATTGATAGGGATCTCCAACCAAAATAATCTTGTGCCAAGACGAAGAATTGTAAAGTTGTTGTAACAAATCACCAATCAACGCTTCGCCACCCCCGCTGCCATTGCCCATCATCGATGCTTCGTCCACCACAAAAACACAGGGTTCATCCCGTTCCATGGTTTTGAGTTCAAAGCGCACCCGCAATCCCCGACCCGGCATCAAGGCCTCCTCCACCGGCCTGTACAATTGCCGGTGCAGGGTATTGGCCCGCATCCGCGTTGTTCGAGCCAAAACCTTGGCCGCCCTCCCGGTGGGCGCCAACAAGACTACCGGCATTTCAAGAGACTGGAGCCATTGGACCAAGGCCTTCATCATGAAGGTTTTACCGCTACCTGCCGGCCCGGTGATCGCCTGCACACCTCGCTCCTGATCGCTCATAACAAAATCCTCCAGGGCTATTAACGCCCTACGCTGGCTTTCATCGGCCTTCAACCCACCGGGGCCTCCTTCAAAAAACGCCAACAGGCCCTTCATGTCCCCCGTTTTATTTGGAAAATTAGGTCAACGAACCCTGTTCAGGCAGGGCTGCCATCACCGAATCCCACAAAGCTAGGCGCGCCTCCAAGGCATCCGCCACCGCCACCGCGGCCTCTTGCCAAAGGCGATCGTCGTTGCCGCAGGCCAAAGCCGTCATCCGGTAAGCCAAGTGTTTGTGGTGTTCGCCATCCACTTCGATATGCCGCTCCAGGTAATACTTGAAGGTACTCAAGCGCCCTGGCATCGCGCGATCCAACGTATCAACCATCTTGAGAAACATATCCGGAATCAGATCCTCCCTTCCTAAGGTAAACACTGCTGCGAGTTCATGAACGCCCGCCTTTTGAATCAAGCCAAAGGTATTACGGTTAAATGCCAGGCCTCCGGGCGGCAGTCCCACCGAAGGACCCAAGTCCCCCAAGCCCTCGGACGCCCTGACATATTGCTCAAACGCCTTGGTCTCCACCCCTGCCTCTTTCATCGCTCGCATGTACAATTCAAAATGCGAAATACGACCTCCGGCCGGATCCTCATCGCTTTCCTCTCCCAAGACAATCTCGTTAATAAGGTATCGGACCTCCGGGTCGCCCACCGGCTTCCATGGAAGCCGCATACCGGTCAACTGAACCTGAAGCGCCTTAACCAAAGACATAAAGTCCCAGACGGCAAAGGCATGGTGGGCCATAAATACTTGCACGTGTTCCAGGGTTTGGATGGTACCGTAAAGCGGATGCGCCAGCAAACGCTGCCTTTGGTGTCCTACAACGGTCAATAACCGCTCGATGTTGGGTTGAATGGAATTCGTCATGAAGGCAAAACGCTAAATAAATGATCGGGTTTTACCTTTGGGCATCAAAATTTTTAACCCATGGTAACCGCCCTGATTCTAGTCTTCGTCCTTGGCTACGCCGCCATTGCGCTCGAGCACCCCATCAAAGTCAACAAAACCGCCTCAGCCCTGCTCACTGCGGTGATTGCATGGACTCTTCTGGTCATGTTACCCATGCCCGAAGGCATGGAGGGAACCTCTGCCTTCGCCGCTTACCTGGGCGGATTAGGAGACGCTGGTTTGGGCAATTTACAAGAGCATTTTAAGCACTTTGTAGGCCACGAATTGAGCCACCACCTGGGCAGTATTTCCGAAATTCTTTTCTTCCTTCTGGGCGCGATGACCATCGTCGAATTGGTGGACGCCCATCAGGGCTTTCGCATCATTACCGACCGAATCACCACCAAGAACACCGTCAAACTCCTTTGGATCGTCTCCATCATCACCTTCTTTCTTTCCTCCGTTCTAGACAACCTGACCACCTCGATTGTGATGGTTTCGTTGCTTAGGAAATTAATCAAAGAAGCCGAGCAGCGTAAATTCTTTGCGGGTATGGTCATCATTGCCGCCAATGCAGGCGGGGCCTGGACGCCGATTGGGGATGTCACCACCACCATGCTTTGGATCGGTGGCCAAATAAGCACCGGAGCCATCATGTCCACTGTTTTCCTTCCCTCGCTGGTTTGCCTTATCGTTCCACTGGTCGTGCTTTCGTTCAGCCTCAAAGGCGAAATCAAAGGCTTTGAACAATCGGCCCAATCCAGCAACGATACAGGGGTCAAAGGGTCCTTGCTCATGCTCATTCTGGGCGTTGGTTCCCTGCTCTTTGTGCCCGTCTTCAAAACCGTGACCCATCATCCTCCCTACCTTGGTATCTTGCTGGGATTGGGGTTGTTATGGTTGGTTTCGGAACTCCTGCATGCCGACAAAGACGAAGAAGAACGCAAGCCTTATACCGCCGTTCATGCTTTATCCAAAGTCGATACTTCCTCTGTGCTTTTCTTTCTCGGAATTCTTTTGGCCATTTCGGCTCTTCAAACCGCCAACATCTTATCGGCCGCTGCTGCTTGGCTGGATCAATCGGTGGGGGACCTGCGCGTCATTGTCTATTTGATTGGGATGCTTTCGGCCATTATTGACAATGTCCCCTTGGTCGCAGCCAGCCAGGGCATGTACGAAATGACCACCTACCCCATGGACCACTGGATGTGGCAGTTCATGGCTTACTGTGCCGGTGTTGGCGGTAGTGGTTTGATCATTGGTTCTGCCGCGGGTGTTGCGGTCATGGGAATGGAAAAAATCGAATTTGGCTGGTACCTGCGCAAAATTTCCCTTTGGGCTATTCTTGGTTATACGGCCGGTGCCGTGGTTTACCTGGTGATGCAGGGTTTGGTCTAAGCAACCGATTTCCAAACTACCACTGCCCAGATCGCCAGCCGTTATGAATTTCCAAGCCGGACCCCTGCCCGGACTCTTCATCATTGAACCCCGGATTTTTGGCGATGCGAGGGGTCATTTTTTGGAGAGCTACCGCAAGGATCTTTTTACGGCCAACGGGATCACCGAAGATTTTGTCCAGGATAACCAATCCCTCTCAGGAAAAGGGATTTTGAGAGGCTTGCACTTCCAAGCCCCGCCCCATGCCCAGGGCAAGTTGGTTCGGGTTCTCCAAGGCCGTGTCCTGGATGTCGTGGTGGACCTTCGGCGTTCATCCCCCACCTATGGGCGTTGGTTCAGCCTGGAACTCAGCCCCGAAAGGGCAACCATGTTCTACATTCCCCCGGGATTTGCGCATGGTTTCCTGACCCTGGAGGACCAGACGATTTTTGCCTACCAATGCACAGCCTATTACCATCCGGCTTCCGAGGGCGGCCTACGTTGGAATGACCCTGCTTTGGCCATCCAATGGGGGTGGAAAGACCCGAATAATCCCCCACTGGTTTCGGACAAAGACCAAAAACTTCCGTATTTTGAGGACTTTAACAGTCCTTTTGCATGAGTTTTTCGCCGGATATTCTTCACAAACTGGAGCAACTCCAGGCCAAATACGATGCCCTGGGTCAAGACTTGGGGTCCTACCTGGAGGGTCTACTTCAAGCCGATTTTCTTCCCTATTGGGATTATGTACAGTTGGATGTCCTTCTGAATCTCCAAAAACCCCGAACTGCCTTTGAGGACGAAAAGATTTTCATCCTCTACCACCAAATCACCGAGCTTTATTTCAAGCTCTGCCTCAACGAACTGGCCCAACTATGCCGACCCGATGTTCATCCATCCGCGGCAACCATCGAGCCACAGGAAGCGCTCATGCGGGTCGAGCGGGTCAACCGTTACTTTGATGCCTTGGCAATGTCCTTTTCGATCATGACCGATGGGATGGATCCCGAACAATTTTTGAAGTTTCGAATGGCCTTGTTACCGGCTTCCGGATTTCAGTCGGCCCAGTACCGGGAAATCGAAATGCACTGCACTGAATTGGAACAATTGGTTCACCGGGATTTTCGTGGTCAGCTCCAAGCGGAGGCAACCATCGAAACCCTGTACGCCCACATCTACTGGAAACAAGGGGCCATGGAGCTGCAATCAGGCAAGAAGACCTTGACCCTCAAGCAGTTCGAGGCCAAATACGATAACATTCTCCAGGCAAGGGCCGCGCAACTTAGAGGACATACCTTGGCAAGCCTCTGGCATCGCTGGTCCGACGGTTCCGCCGATTCCGCCGGTGCCACCAGTTCCGCCGGTCCCGCCGAGCCATCGACTACCCTGCAAGCCTTGGCCCAGGCCCTCCGCATTCTGGATCATCGCGTCAATGTCGATTGGCCTTTGGCCCATTACCGCACCGCCGTCCGTTATTTGCAGCGCCCCACCCAAGACATCGCGGCCACCGGAGGCACCAACTGGCAACAATACTTACCACCCCGTATGCAATTGCGGATTTTCTTTCCTTGGTTATGGACCGAATCCCAAATCGAATCCTGGGGCAAAAAAGACCTGCTCCGTGACCAACCCTAAAGCAGGGCTCAAGCAATCGGATGCAGGCAAACTCCTGCGGCTCTTCAGGCTTTTGAATTTGTTATGGAATACCGCCAATGGCTTGCGGGTGGATGATATTGCCCAGCTCCAAAATATCAGTAAACGAACCGCCTACCGGGACTTGGATATTCTGGACCAAAGCGGGTTTGTCTTAATCCAGGACCAGCCTAGTGGGCGATTTCGATTGAGCCAGGCCCGGGAAAGTGGTCAATTGTTGGGCTTTGACCGGGCCGAAGCCGACCTTCTCCTGACGGCCATGGCTGGTACATCCCCCTCCCAAGCCCGCGAACGTTTGATCACCAAATTGCGTTCCTTTTCAACCCTGCCAGAACTCGGGCAGGCGGCCTTAAAGCCGGCGAACAGCGAAACCCCTTACAACCTGTTGCACGAGGCCATCCGTCGCAAACAATGTGTCGTACTTATGGCCTATCGCTCCGCCCATTCGCGCTCTGAACGCAATCGAAGCATTGAACCCTACGCCTTTAGCGAAGACTTATCCTCGATCTGGGCCTACGAGCCTTCGGCTTCGTCCAACAAAACCTTCAAATTGGATCGTATCGGTCAGGTCCGCATCCTTCGCGAATCATGGAAGCATGAGCATCTCCATCAAAGCCCTGAGCGTGATCCTTTTGGCATGCCCTTGGGTCCGGAAGCTATTGAAATCAAACTCATCTTGGGCAACCTAAGCGCCCAATTGTTTCGAGAAGAATTTCCATCCCATGCCCACCATTTGCAGGAAGTACCTGTGCCCCCGAACGAAAGCCCTTCGTGGATTCTTCACCTCCAGGTGGGCTCCATGCAGGGTATTGGTCGTTTTGTGTTAGGGCTTATCGACGATATCCAAATTTTATCCCCTGCTTCTTTTAAAAAATACCTACGCAATCAAATCGGCCAAAAACTTCGTTAAAAAAATATCTTGCGTACTTGGCTTTTTCAATTGCCAAGAACTACCTTTCTTCGAGATAGGCAACACATTTTAATTCCACTACAATTTCGGTAGGCAGAGCACCCACCTCCACGGTCGTTCGGCAAGGCTTGTTGACCAGGGGACCCATGATCTCAGCGTAAAGACGGTTAAAGACGAGAAAATCCCTTTTCATGTCCGTCAAAAAAACCGTAACATCGACCAAATCCTCCAACCCTGCTCCGTGCTGAGCCAAAACGGAACGGACATTTTCAAAAACCTGGCGAACCTGTGCCTCCAGGTCAAAGGCCTTGTAGCGACCGCTGGCATCCAACTCCAGACCCGGTACATCCAAGGCAGCTGCTTCGGTGTCCGGCCTCCTTGGTCCAATACCCGACAAATAGATCCAAGGCCCTATCCTCCTGGAATGGGGATACAATCCGACAGGACGCGGAGCCCCGCTGGTCGAAAACATGGTTGATTCTTGGGACATTCTTTTAGGTTTTAGAGGGGTTTAAACGAATTTTGGCTTTTCCATCGACCAACGATTCCAGGCGAATTTGGCAACCCAGGCGACTGCATGGAGAGAAATCGGGCAGGGTATCCAGCATATCCAATTCAGCCTCGGTTGGATCGGAAACGGCGCCTTCCTCCCAGTCCACCCGGCATGTTGCGCAGAGAGCCATCCCCCCGCAAACAGCCTCGATGGGATAGCCTGCGCCCTTGAGCGCCTCCATCAACGACAAACCCATTCCGGTTGGAAATACCAAGTCCCGGGTCTTTCCCAAAACATCGGTAACGGTTAGATGAACTTCTTGCATACGAGCAATCTGTTTTGAATGATGCGGGATTCGATAACAATTTATTGAATCCTAGAGGCCCTTCACGCCCGTCACGGTCGTGTACTTAAACGAGGGTTTGGCCCCGCCATGGATGTACCGATAGGCACCGTGCGCCATGAGAGCAGCTTCGTGAAAGCCTGACAAAATCAATTTGAGTTTACCGGGATACGTATTGATATCACCAATCGCAAAAATTCCGGGGACGGAGGTCTGATAGGTTTCGGTACTGACCTCGATGGCCGAGGCATCCAAAGCAAGCCCCCAATCGGCAATAGGGCCCAATTGCGGTGTTAGGCCATAAAGAGGTATTAAATCATCCGCAACCAAGCTCAAGGTCTCTTGTCCCTGCGTTTGAACGAGCACGGCTTCCAACCAGCCCTCCCCGTTGGCTTGCAGAGAAAGGAGGGACGTCGAGGTCAACAAGCGCAAGCGGCCGCTATCTGCCAATGCCTGAACCCGTGCCGCGGATTCAGGCGCCCCCCGAAAGGCGCTGCTTCGATGAACCAAGGTCAATTCCTCGGCGACATCCACCAATTGAAGGGTCCAATCCAGGGCCGAATCGCCCCCGCCTGCCAAAACAACTTTGCGACCGCGAAAAGCCTGCGGATCCCGAATCATATAGGTCACACCGCGACCCTCCAGAGCCTCCAAACCTACTAAATCCGGTTTGCGTGGCTCAAAACACCCCAAACCACCCGCTATAACGACGGCCCCTGCCAAAACCTGGTCTCCGTTCTCGCTGAACACCAGCCAACGACCGCCTTCCACGGCCTCCAACCCTCTTACTTTCTGGCCCAAGCCAAAACTGGGTTGAAAAGGCGCAATTTGTTCCATGAGACGGTCCACCAAATCCCCGGCCAAGATGCTCGGATAGCCGGGAATATCGTAGATGGGCTTACGGGGGTAAATTTCAGCTAATTGACCCCCAACAACCGGCAAAGTATCCATCACGTGCGCTTTGAGGCGCAACAACCCAAGCTCAAAAACAGCAAAAAGGCCCACCGGACCTGCACCTACGATACAAACATCGGTTTCGATCATGCCTGCAAAGAAACAAGCAGACCCCCTCCCATGGGCCTTGGGAGGCATTTTCCAAAATAATGGACAAGAATAAACAGGGGGTGTGCATAAAGGAGTCCAATTCAACGGCACAAAGAATTACTTAAACCTTAATTTGGTATGAAGTTTTTGTTAAACCCTTTAAACCACAACCTATGAAGTTAACCCAAACCATGCTTCATGCCTTTTGTATGGTGGTTCTAATGGCCTTAACCAGCCATGCCCAGAACACCACCGTCAGCGGCAAAGTCCTTTCGGCCAAGGACCGAACACCCCTGCCCGGGGTTGCCATCCTGGAAAAAGGCACATCCAACGGCACGATTACCAATGCCAACGGTATTTTCAGTTTTCGCCCCTCCCGGAGCGGAGCCACCCTGCGCTTGACGTACCTGGGGATGAAACCCACCGAGGTCACAGCCCAAGGCGGTGTTATGGAAATCCTTATGGAAGGAGATGCAACCCAATTAGGCGAGGTCGTTATCTCGGCTTTGGGTATTGATCGCGAAAAACGTTCCATTGGTTACTCTGTCGAAAGAGTCAGCGGTAGCGACCTCAAAGAATCGGGTGAAACCAACCTGATTTCGGCAATGTCCGCCAAAGCGGCCGGTGTTCAGGTAACCCAATCCAGCGGTGCGGCCGGTGCAGCGTCCTACATCAAAATCCGTGGGAACGCCTCCTTCACGGCGAACGACAACCAGCCGCTGTTTGTGGTTGACGGGGTGCCTATCGACAACTCGCAGCTTAATACCGAGGATCTTCGGGGCGGTGTATCCCTTTCCAACAGGGCCATCGACATTAACCCCAACGATATTGCCGACATCTCCATTCTCAAGGGTGGTGCGGCCGCCGCGTTGTACGGTACCCGTGGTGCCAACGGCGTGGTCTTGATCACCACCAAAAAGGGAAGCTTCAATCAACCCCTAAAGGTTGAGTTTAATTCCTCCATGGAAATGACCAATGTTAATAAATTACCGGAACTACAAACCACCTACGCTCAGGGGATTGGAACCGCTTATCGTTCCATTGCGAACGGCAATTCGACGCCGCTATCATGGGGTCCTCGCATCGCTGACTTGGGTTTTGATGCCGCTGGCAAAATCACCTCGGTCGATAGCCTGATGGTCGGTGGTTCCAAAGGAACGGTTCCGTCGTTTAATAACACCGAAAGTTTCTTCCAAACCGGATTTCGTTTTAACAACAATCTGGCTATTTCGGGTGGTAACGAAAAGAACACCTATTACCTATCCATTGGCAACCTCCTTGACAACGGTATCATTCCTTTGAATACCTTCTCGAGAACCTCGGTCAAAGCCAGTGGATCAGCTCGTGTTAGCAACCGACTCAAACTTAGCAGCTCTATAACTTTCACCAATTCCCGTGGTCAACGGATGCAACAGGGTAGCAATACTTCCGGTTTGATGCTGGGTCTTTTGCGTACTTCCCCCAGCTTCGATAACGGGAATGGCGATGTCAGCGACCCTGCGGATCCCAAGAGCTACTTGATGCCCGATGGCACCCAGCGTCGTTACCACACCACCTACGACAATCCGTACTGGACCATCAACCGCAACCCCTTCAACGACAACGTCAACCGCTCGCAAGGCTACGTGCAGGCCGATTACCAGGTAGCCGATTGGCTGAATGTGATGTATCGTTTTGGTATGGACAATTATTCCGACCGTCGTACCCAGGTTTTTGCAAAGCAATCCCGCAATGCAGTGAACGGACGCATTATCGAAGATGTCTACAACTGGACCGAATACAACTCCGACCTTATTGCCACCGCCAAAAAAGACTTTGGCAAACTTTCAACCTCCCTTCTGGCCGGTTGGAACGTCAACCAACGCAATTTGGATAATGTTTATGTTCAAGGGGATGGCTTTGCCTTGGAAGGCTTCAATAACATGTCCAATGCAGGCACGGTCATTTCAACCCAAGGCCTTAACCGTCGTCGCTTGGCAGGCGTTTACTCCGAACTAACCCTTGGCTACGATGACCAGTATTACCTGACAGCCACGGCCCGTGGTGACCAGGCCTCAACCTTCGGGGATGTCAGCAAGGTTATTTTTTATCCCTCTGTTTCGGGTAGCTGGGTCTTTACCCAAACCCTTGGTTTGAATAACAATATGTTATCCTCTGGTAAAGTACGGGCCTCCTGGGCCAAGGTGGGTCTTGAGCCGGCTTTTGGCTCCAACCGCACCTATTATGAGCGCGCAGGGTCTTTCTCCGGTTGGATTGACGGAATTCAGTTCCCCTTCGGTACCACCACCGGGTTTAGTTTGTCCAATGTTTTGGGCAATCCTGCCCTGCGTCCTGAATTCACCACCACGACCGAATTTGGTCTTGACCTGGGCCTCTTCAAAAACAAACTCAACCTGGAATTCACCTATTACAACCAGCAGTCTCAGGATTTGATTGTCGCAGTACCCATCGCCGGTTCGACCGGTTTCACCAATTCCTACCAGAATGTTGGTCAAATGGAGAACAAGGGTATCGAGCTCAATGCCCGTTACAACCTCATCAACACCAACGATTTGAGCTGGAATATCGGGATGGTCTTTACAAGGAACCGTAACAAAGTCATTGAACTCGCCGAAGGGGTGGATGTCATTGACCTGCCTTGGGGCTTCTTTGGAGCGAACCAGCGTCTAGTCAAAGGCGAAGCCTACGGAACCCTCTACGGTGATGATTGGGAAAGAGATGCCAACGGAAACGCCCTGGTGGATGCCGATGGATACCCCATTTATTCCGCCACCGAAGTGGTGGTAGGCAACCCCAACCCCGACTGGTTAATGGGTATCAACTCGGACCTTCGTTGGAAAAACTGGACCTTTGATATGTTATGGGATATCCGCCAAGGCGGTGATATCTGGAATGGCACACGGGGCGCCTTGTACTATTTTGGCACGCACGCGGATGTCGGTGGGGATCGCAATGCAACCTTTGTTTGGGAGGATGTCAAGCAAGGTAACAGCGGTGTCTATGCCCCCGGTACAACCATCAACGGTGTGGATGTTTCCGGTCAGGCCAATACAACCGCCATCCCTGCGAATCACCTTTCGTATGCCAGCGGACCGCTATCCGGCTTCACCGGCGCATCAAGTCCTTTCATTGAAGACGGCTCCTGGGTGCGTTTACGTCAATTGTCTGCCAATTACAGCCTGCCATCCAGTGTTTACAGCAAATTCAGCAGCCTCAAAGGCTTGACCCTGGGTATTACCGGCCGTAACCTCCTCCTGTTCACCAACTACAAAGGCGTTGACCCCGAAACCAATTTGTCAGGCTCGACCAACAGCCAGGGTGCAGACTACTTCAACATGCCCAATACGCGCGGTGTTATTTTCTCCCTCAAAGCCAATTTCTAATCAACCTTGTTATGAAAAGATTCTTATTTATCGGAATGTGCATGGCGCTGCTGGGCAGTGCCTGTACCAAAGAATGGCTGCAGGATTATACCGCAGATCCGGCACGTCCTCTGCAGGTATCGGTCAAGGTCCTTTTGCCTTCGGCTCAGGTTTCGTATACCATGGCCCAGGGCGATGCCCTTCCCCGCCTTACCTCTATTTTCCTTCAACAAATGACCGGCGCTGACCGTCAGTCTTTGGCTCATAATCGCTACGCCCAAATTGGGGAAGCGGATTTTGATGTCGTCTGGGCTGATAACGGCTACGCTGGCGGTATGAAGGATTTGCAGCTCATTATTGAAGCCACCGAAGGCACCTCTCCGCGCTATTGTGGAATTGCCAGAATCATGATGGCTCAGTATTTGGGTATGTTCACCGACATCTGGGGAGATATCCCTTACGGCAATGCCCTCAAAGGTGCGGATGATTACAATCCAACTTATGTTAGCCAACAACAGATCTACACAACGATTGAGGAGATGTTGACCACCGCTATCACCGAATTGGGACAACCCGTTGGCGCTATAGCGCCAGGCAGTGAGGATCTGATTTACGGTGGTAACATTGCCAAGTGGACCAAGCTTGCCTGGTCTCTCAAGGCAAGGTATCTCAACCACCTTTCCAAGAAAGGCTCCTTGTACCGTCCGGCTGATATCTTGACGGCCGTCAGCAACGGAATGAGCAGTTCCGCTGACAATGCTAAGCTGACGTTTTTGGCTGCGCCCAACAACAACCCTTGGTATCAATTCAATACCCAGCGAGCAGGATATATTTTGCAATACGGCACGATGTACGACCGTATGACCACCAAAAATGATCCCCGCATTCCGATTTTCCGTTCGGCAGACTCCACCGAGATGCCTTACCATGGAAGCGAGACGAGCCCTGTAAATTGGATGACCTACGCCGAACTCCTCTTTATCAAAGCCGAGGTTGAATCACGCCAAAATGCCGGAACGCTGGCCGCTACCCTGGATGCGGCTGTCGAGGCCCACATGGCCGAAGTAGGGGTTGCCTCGGCTGCCGCTGCCACCTATGTAGGGGCCTTACCCGCCAGTCCTGCGCTCAGCGATGTGATGTACGAAAAACATCTGGCTCTGTTCTCGCATGTTGAGGCGTGGACCGATTGGCGTCGTACGGGTTTCCCCTCGCTTTCGGTTTATCCCGGTGCCCAGTTGCCCGAGATTCCCCGCCGTATGCCCTACCCCCAAGGAGAAAGGCTGTACAACGACAACTTCATCAACCTGGAAGGCAACAATGCCTTCCTGACCAGACACTGGTGGGATGATCCTCAGGGTTGATTCAACACCAAAGTCTTACAAGAGCCGCCCTTTGTGGGCGGCTTTTTTTTTGGCAAATCCGTAAATTGTTTTCTTGCTTGGCACGATTTTTGATTACCTTACTTCATAAAATTTATTGCAATGAAACGAATCCTTGGCATGCTCCTCCTCTTGGTTGGATCCCTTACCCTCAGCAGCTGCGGCTACAACACCATGGTAACCCTCGACGAAGAAGTTTCCGGTCAATGGGCCAACGTCGAAGCCGCTTATCAACGCCGTTCCGATCTGATTCCCAATTTGGTGAATACCGTCAAAGGCTATGCAGACTTTGAAAAATCCACCTTGATGGCGGTAACCGAAGCCCGTTCCAAAGCGACCTCGATGCAAATCGATCCCTCCAAATTGGACGAAAAAACATTGGCTCAGTTTGAGCAAAACCAAAACGCCCTCAAAGGAGCCCTGTCCCGACTCTTGGTGGTCATGGAAAAATACCCGGACCTCAAAGCCAACCAGAACTTTCTGGAGTTGCAGTCCCAATTGGAGGGTACCGAAAACCGAATCAATGTCGAAAGACGCCGATTTAATGAATTGGTGCAGACCTACAATGGAACCCTGCGCCGCTTTCCCAATAACCTCACGGCCGGTATGTTTGGCTTTGAGACCCGTGCCTATTTCAAATCCGAAAGTGGTTCCGAAAAAGCCCCGCAGGTTCAATTCTAATGGCCTCTGATCTGTTCTCCCAGGATGATTTGAACCGCCTCGGCGAGTGCATTCGCTTGGCAGAACTTCAAAGTTCCGGTGAAATCCGCGTACACCTCGAGAAACATTGCCGAGGTAATGCCCTCGACCGGGCCCGGGTGCTGTTTCATCAAATAGGCATGGACCGCACCGAGCTCCGAAACGGCGTTTTGATTTATATCGCCACCCACGATCGAAAGGTGAGCATCCTGGGCGATGAAGGAATTCATCAAAAGGTTACCGATCGTTTTTGGACCCTGGAATTGGATAATTTATTGGCGTCTTTTGGTCGAGGCGAATACCTGCACGGCTTGGAACAAGTCATCTCCGATGTAGGAATCCGGCTCAAAGAACATTTCCCCGTTGGAAACAACGATCGTAACGAACTCTCCAATGAAATCAGCCTGGGCTAATCGCTTGAATCCGTCCTCTGCGCGGTCGGCTCGTCCTCTGGTCCTGCGGGTAAGCGCTTGGATGGCAGCCCTATGGCTTTGCCTGGTTTGGGCCGGCTCGGTATGGGCCCAAATTCCGGATGCCCCCCAGCCGGCACGCCTTTGCAATGATTTCAGCGGAACGCTGAGCGCACAAGAAATGCAGGTATTGGAATCAAAGCTGGACTCGTTTGACCGCGAAACCTCGGTTCAAATTTGTTTGGTGGTGGTTCCAAACCTGGGAGGCTTCGAAGTATCGGATTATGCGACCCGGCTTTTTGAAAAATGGGGCATCGGCCGGGCCAAGCAGGACGACGGAGTCCTTTTGTTATTAGCCCTTCAGGAGCGCAAAATCCGCATCGAAACGGGCTACGGATTGGAATCCGTCATCACCGACGCCCTATCGAGGCGGTTGATTGAACAAAAGATCGCCCCTGCACTCCGCGGCGGGGGGGTTGCTGAGGGGCTGCAAGCCGGTTCTAACGGGTTGATGAGCCTGATTCGAGGCGATTACCAGGACCTAGAGGCCCGTCCGGAGGGTGATGGGGGCAAACCCATCGGTGGTTCGGCCCTTTTTTGGATTTTGCTTGGCTTGGTTTTGCTGTTGATCCTGTCCAAAAGGGGCGGCGGCGGTGGCCAAGGGGTTGGCCGTGATGGCACCAGCGGCTTTGGAGGCCCCTTTTGGTTGCCAGGAGGGGGCTTCGGTGGGGTTGGTGGAGGATTTGGAGGCGGAGGATTTGGAGGCTTCGGGGGTTTTGGAGGCGGAATGTCCGGAGGGGGGGGTGCCAGCGGAAGCTGGTGATGAGGCTGCTTCCAAATCAACTCAAGCAAAAAAGGTCAATAAAGCCGTATATTGGCCCTTTATCCATTTTTGCCTTCGTTCAAAACTTCCTTTTCAAGCCCTATCCAATGACAATTTCACGCTTTTGGGGACTTACCCTGGGCATCGTCCTAGCTGGTTTGACCGACCTTGGTTCCGTCGTATATGCCCAACCTTTGACCCTGGAGATAGGCGCCAGCACCCAGGCCAAATGGAACAACAGCCAAACACATATTCTTGGCAAATTCCGGGAAACCTATCTGGTTCTGGGGCCTGTAAGCCCTGGAGAATTTCAAATGGTTCATTTTGACAAAAGCCTTCTGCCCCTCAAAGTCGTCGAGGGTTCTTTTGCCAAAGACCAGAAATTAGTTCACCAACTTCAGGAAGCCTGGCTTTTGGAGGACCGTGTTGTAGCCCTAACGCATTGTTACAACAAGGCCATCAAACAAGACCAATACAACCTTTGGCATCTCTCGGTGGATGGTGAAGTCCTCAAAGGACCGGTTGAAGTGCATCGTGCCAACGGTAATGGCAAGTCGGTGGATCCAAACCTGCGTCCTTTGGCGGGTGCGTCTTTGGACGGGAACCGTCTTTATGTCCTGGTGAATACCGCCCCAACCTACGGTCAGGAAATCAGCGGTTTGATTTGCCGCCTCTACGATACCGAACTTGAAATGGTAGCCCAACATATTCTCAATTTCCCGGTCCAAAACCAAGCTGCCCGCCTGCGTTCCGCCACTTTTCGCGATGGCTCGGATGCCCTCTTGACCTTGGAACTTCAAACAGTCACCAAAAACAACGCCAAATCAAGCTCACAGAGCGGCAGCGCCTTGCAGTTATGGCAAATTTCCTTGAACCGCAACCAATACACCCAACTTCCCATTGCGTCCGATGAACTACCTTATGTACACGGTGTTCAGGCAAAATGGTCGATGACGAACCCGCTCATTCCGGTGGTTTCGTCGGCCTTGGGACTGAGCCCCAAAACCGGTACCCAAAACATCCTCGTCCAAAAATTCGGCGGTAAGGATTCCATTCCTATGCACCGCTTTGCCTTTGAAATCCCTCAAGGTTTCCGGAAATCAGCCGAGACCAACAATCGGAAATTCAGGGATACAGGCAACCCAAAACGTCCTCTCAAAGAGGTCATGGACCTTCAAATGAAGGTGGTTGAGTTGGACAAGGATCGCTTCACCGTTCACGCGAACATCGAGCGCACCAATCGTGAAATCCCAGCCGGTATGAAAGCCGACGATGTGGCCGAAGAAAAAGTAATAGTAACACAATACAACCAGGGCGGACTGATGATCAACGGCAGCTGGACCAAAGGCCTTCAAGAGTCCTACGAAATCGCCCTGGATCAAATCCTTGTTGCCAAAGGCTTTCCCCGTCCGAACGGAATAGCTCCCATGGTACATCCTGATCACAATATTGTCATTTACAACGAATTACCGGCCAATCTCAAAGCCCGTGGTAAGGACTTCAAGTTAAGCGGCCTTACCAACGAAAACCACAAAGAAAGCCGCAGCACCCTCCTTTACATCGACCCCAACGGTCGTTACAATTACCACCAACTATTTGCAGACCCTACCGATCAGGGCAAGGTTTATCCATACGCTTTGTACCGCGAAAACTCCCATACTTATCTTCTTTTGGGAACCGATACCAAGGGCAGAATGCGGATGCTTCGCGCATCGTACTAAGCTTCCTTTAGGGACGGGACCAAACGCTGTCCTTTCCCCTACCAAACCGACCCAAAGCATAAACCCACAGTTCCCAAGTAGGGCTACCGGCGTATTGCAAACGCACCCAAGTCCTAATGGCATGGTCAGAATCCAGTCCACTCCTTCGGGGCAAAGCGCCCAAATCAAAAACCGATGGGGCTTCACCGGAATCTCGATAGGATAACCACTGCAATCGGCTAACCATGAGCTGCCAAGGCAAGGCCCAAGACCGGAATTCCTTGCGGAGCCAAGGCCGGCCCACGGCTTGCAAAACAAACAACAATACCCCAGTACCAAGGTTAATCGCCCGCATTCCTCTTCGATAAGAGGCCGTTGGCAAAGGCAACGCTTCCAATCCCGGACTTTCTCCCTCCGGCCAACAAACTTCCCCCGCCCCGATGAGGACGTCCAGGCCTTCCGGAAGAAATTTAAACGAAGAGACCTGACCCGAAAGGCCCTCCATGGTTCCAATCAACTCTTTGTAGGACAGGGTGCGGGTGTCCAAAATCACCTCGTCTGGCTGAAGAAACTTGACCAATTCAGGCCATTGTTTGGCTGAAGCCAACGTACCTTGATTGGCCTGTGGCGAAACGGACCCCAACCAACGCCTACCGGCTTGGCCCTGCAAAAGTTTGCGCGCCACTTCCAGCGAGGATTCCTGTCCGTACCCTACCACCCGGCCTTCTCCGTGTTGGGGGCTTTGGCTTTTTTCGCCCCACAGCAGGGTCTTGACCAATCCCTTCAGGACCAAAGAAAACAACAGACAGAGCAGGGCCCCCGCCAGGATAATACCCCGCGAAAACCTCCACTCCGATGGCAAAAATGCATAAACGAAGCCAATCAAAAGCGAACCTGTCAATATTCCTCGAATAAGCCGGTGGGGACGGTAAGGCTTTTCGTAAGCCCCGTTAAGAACCGACGAAAGCACCCAAATCAGCACATAAACAGGCAGGACCCGGTAACGAAACTCGTCAGGATAGACCAACCCTTCGTTGGTTTTGACGGATTGCTCCCAAAAACGCGTTAGCCATAACATAATAAAGCCAAAGCCGGCCGCATCCAACAACGGGTGAAAAAACCATTCCGACCAACGCCGCAACAAAGCCAAAAAAGCCCGTCCAGCGATGCCCGCTCTTAACAATAAATGCAGCCAAAAAAAACGGGTTCGATCGTAATACCGTTCCGAAAAGGTCATCATCGCGCCGTAAAACAACCGAACATACCGCATCGATTGCTTTTGGGTACTCTCTCCCTTGAAGTGAACAATCGATGTTTGGGCCAGATAAAGATTTGTGTAACCGGCCTGTACAATCCGGTAAGACCAATCAATGTCTTCACCGTACATAAAATAACGCTCGTCAAGCCATCCAATTTGGGCCGCCACCGAAGACCGAACCCACATGAAGGCGCCCGCAAGGACAGAAACACGATGATTTTCGCGATGATTCAAATGCCCCAAATGATACGCCGACCAACGGGGATGATGAGGGAAAAGCGAGGATAATCCGGTCAATTTGTACAAGGCGGCCGCTGGATCCGGAAAACCCCTTTTGGACTCTTTCAAGAAAATCCCCCGTCCATCCAACATCCGAACCCCCAAGCCACCCACGTTGGGGTCTTCTTCCATCGCAGACCAGCAAAGCCACAACGTATCCTCCGACAGGACTGTATCGGGATTTTGTAACACCGCGTAGCGTCCTTTGGATTGCTTAAGAGCCAAGTTGTTTGCCTTGGAGAATCCCAGATTTTTTTCGCTACCAATCCATCGTACCCAAGGAAAGTGGGTGGTTACAAGTTGTTCGCTGTTATCGCCCGAATGGTTGTCAACCACAAAGACTTCCACCAGATCGGGTGCAGGGTGTTGTCTGCTGGATGAAGTTCGCCTAGGAATCCCTGTTGGAACAACGACTTCAGGAGGAACGCCCGTTGTTCGCTGAGCATACGCCATAGCAAAATAATCCACCGACCGTTGCAAGGATTCCAACGCCAAGTACAGGTACGCGGGTACCTTGTAATTTACGATAACAACGGATATTTCCAAATTCTCAGCGCCTTGAATTAATACAAACTCGTACCCAGGCCCACTTGAGTGACCCGAACGTTTTGACTAGGGACCCCCAAGGATTGCGAAAAACGAAGGGCATAGGGACGTCCCCCCAGCAAAACCCGAGCCCCGGCACTGTACAACAAGCCCCACTGATTCAAATTGGAATAATACTCCCGAATGATATTCCCGGAATTGTCCAGGTCACGTTTCACCCAAAAATTGTTAATGAAATTATATTCCAACCCAAAGCCTCCAAAGAATCCCACCGCATCGTCCCGGTCAGCCAGGCTACCCCGGCCCAGGTTCAACTCCAGGAGCATGGGCACATTGACCATAAACAAGCTACCTAAATTGCTCCATTGCAGGGCCAATCCCAGGTTGGACCCTGCGCTCACGGACATCAGTTCGTTGGGGGCCCAAAAAGCGTAACGGGGGCTGTAATTGAATCCCTGCAGGACCAATCCGGATCCCGAGCTAAGGTTTGTCGGCTGGTACCAATAAAGCCCGGTTGTTAATTCCTGCATAAATTCAGGACGCGCCTGGCGAGCCATCCGATGACTCGATTCCGAACGGCCTGCTCGGGGTTTGCTTCGGGAACCGGCCGCATAGCGGTCAATAGCGCCACCCTGCGCCTGGACTTCTCCATGGACACCCAGCAAAAGCAGGCCAACCACCAGCGATATTCCCAAAAGCCATCGTGACGTCATACAGGGGTGTTTTTGCTTTATCAAAAGTACTGACCTTTCCTATCTTTACTGCTAAAGGCTCACCCAACTCATCATGCAATTTACCAGCATTCGCGAAATTCACCTCAAATCCCGCAATCTCCGCAAAAGTCTTTCTTTTTATCAAGACCTCTGCGGGTTTCCGGTCCTTTCCTATATCAAAGACAAGCATGCCATTTTTAATGCAGGTTCCAACCTGCTTTATTGCCACCAACTCAAAAGCGGCGAAGAATTTCCGGGCGGAACAGCCGCTGAATTCATGAATCAATTTCTCTCCCTCGAAGCCTGGCCTGGAGAATTCGATAACAACCTCGACGAACTGCGTGATAGCGAATACAAAATGTTATCCGAAGGACAATACGACAACAACAAGCGTTTTTTTCGAATGGAAGACCCCGATGGCAATTTGGTTGAAGTTGTGGAATCAGGCCATTGGGACCTGTAGTTCGTTTCTCTTGTATATCGCACTAAACATCAAGCCTTTGATTAATCAACGAACAATTCCGCAGGCCCTTCGCAGCAAGGGTTTGGGGCTTTGGATCTTTCTTTTTGGGTTGTTGTGGAACGGGCTTGCGTCCGCCCAAATGCTGGATCCGGTCCGATGGACCACTTCGATAACCCGTGTGAACGATAGCACGGCGCGTTTGATAATGGATGCCAAAATCGATGAAGGCTGGCATTTGTATTCGCAGTTTATGAAATTCGGTCCGGATCAATTTGGCCCCGAACCCACCGTGTTTCAACTTCGTTTGCCGGCCGGTATCCGTCGGCTGGGGGTGGTGCAGGAACTCAGCAAGGTTCACGAGGAAGCCGCCCCTCTCTTTGATGGGCTGGTCGTCCGTTCCTTTGAGCGAAGCGCTCGCTTTGCTCAGGATTTGCGGGTTTACACCGCATCCGCAGCGATCGAAGCCAAGGTTTCTTACATGGCCTGCGATGACCGGCAGTGCCTGGCCCCGCAAGAACGCAGCCTACGCTGGAAACTGGAGGGCTATACCAACAAAGCGGATACGGTCTTCGCCCAAGCAGAACCTACGGCGGTTGATACCCTCGGCAAACAGGAAATCAGGCAGGCAAAACCCGCCACGAACACCCCTAAATCCCAAGATAGCAGCGGCTGGCTGACCTTGTTTTTGGCTGGCTTTGCGGGGGGGCTGCTCGCCCTGCTAACACCTTGTGTTTTTCCAATGATACCCTTGACGGTTTCCTATTTTACCAAGCAAGGCGGAACCAAAGGGCGTACCTGGACCATGGCCTTGGGATACGGGCTCAGCATCGTCGTGATTTATGTAGCCTTGGGCATGGGGGTCACCCTGCTATTTGGTTCGGATGCCTTGAACAACATGGCCAGCAACATCGTCTTTAACCTGGTTTTCTTTGGGATGCTCTTGGTTTTTGGGTTTTCCTTCCTGGGGGCCTTCGAAATCACCTTACCCTCGTCCTGGACCAACAAAGCCGATCGCCAAGCCGACAAAGGGGGCTGGGGAGGTTTGTTTTTCATGGCCTTCACCCTCGCCCTTGTTTCGTTCTCGTGCACCGGGCCCATCATCGGTACCCTCCTGGTCGAAGCGGCGGTTCGGGGTTCGCTACTGGGTCCGGCTGTTGGGATGCTGGGCTTTTCCCTGGCCTTGGCCCTGCCTTTCACCCTCTTTGCAGTATTCCCCAACTGGCTCCAACAATTGCCCCGGTCCGGGTCTTGGATGAATTCTGTCAAAGTTGTTTTGGGATTTTTGGAACTAGCTTTTGCCCTCAAATTCCTTAGCAATGTGGACCTGGCCTACCATTGGGGGATCCTCGACCGCGAAATATTTCTGGTGTTATGGATTGCCATCTTCACCCTTTTGTCCCTGTATCTTTTGGGTTTCATCCGTTTTTCCCACGACAGCCCCATGGCCCATTTGGGTTTGGTCCGCATGACCTTGGCAATCGCCTCGATAGCCTTTACCTTGTACTTGGTACCGGGTCTTTGGGGAGCTCCCCTGCATGCCGTCAACGCCTTTGTTCCGCCGCTGGCAGGTCAAGATTTTGTGTTAGGAACAACACACGGTCCTTCTTCCGGAACCGCTTCGGATCAACCCGTTGCCAAATACAGCGATATCCTCCACGCACCGCACAATCTTCCTTCCTTCTTTGATTACGAAGAAGGCATGGCCTATGCCCGTCGTGTCAACAAACCCGTTATGTTGGATTTTACGGGGCATAGCTGCGTGAATTGCCGAAAGATGGAGGCCTCGGTATGGGTCCTACCCGATATCCTGGAACGACTTCGCAACGAAGTGGTCCTCATTTCCCTTTACGTGGATGACAAGACGCCGCTCCCCGCCTCGGAACAGTATCGTTCTGCCTTCAGCGGGCAGTGGATTGATCAATTGGGGGCCCGTTGCAGCGATCTGCAAGCGTCGCTATTCCAAACCAATTCACAGCCGTATTATGTTTTGCTGGATCACGAAGGCAAATCCTTGGCGCCGCCGGCTTCCTACGATCCGGACCCTGCATTGTTTCGTTCCTTCTTGGATGAGGGAATCCGCCAATTCAAAGAAAAATCAGCAACGCGCTAAGGCATGAATCAACAACACACGCCTTCCGAGGCCATGAAAGCCCTGATAAACCTTGAACTGGATCAGATGCAACGGATTCACCAATCCTTTGTTATGGATCAAGGACTGCATCACCAAATTCTAACATCAGCCGGACTCATCGCCGAGGCGCTCCGGACTAAAAACAAGATTTTGTGTTGCGGAAATGGTGGGAGCATGAGCGATGCCATGCATCTGGCCGAAGAGCTAAGTGGAAAATTTCGAAACAACCGTCCGGCTTTGGGAGCCTTGGCCCTGAGTGATCCGGGATTTTTGACCTGCGCAGCCAATGATTTTGGCTACGAATCCGTCTTTGAACGAGGGGTTGAGGCCTTGGGGCGCCCTGGCGATGTTTTGGTAGGGATATCGACTTCGGGTCGTTCCGCCAATGTGTTACGGGCTTGCCGCAAGGCGAAGGATCTAGGCATGATGGTTATCGGCTTGGGTGCCGGCGATGGCGGGGACTTGGCCTCGGCCTGTGATATCTGTTTATGTGTTCCAACGGAAGGTTACGCCGACCGGGCCCAGGAACTTCATATCCGTATTATTCACCTTTGGCTGGCCCTTCTGGAGAAAGAGCTTTTTGGGATTTGATCGCCCGTTCGTAGCGGTAGCGATTAATGATGAGCACTCGTCCCGGCTCAAAAGCATTTTCTTCCCGACCCAGGTTGTTGTAAGCCTGGAGTTTGATTAAAGGAAGCCCCGTCCGTTCGGCAACCGACAAGGGACTATCGCCGGGCCGTGTTACGATAATCCAACCGAGTCTTTCGGCCTCGGCACTGTACAAGACCGAATTCGTAGCGGGAACCCTCTCTTCCTTCCTAACAAGGACCACCTCTTCTTCGGTCGCCTCCGGAAGTCCAAGGGCCAGGGTGTCCAGGCGATGCAATGCCAATCGCTCGATTAAACCGATGAGACGCGGTGGATAGGCCGTATCGGTCGCATAACCTGCCTTTTTGAGGCCCAAGGCCCAACCCCGGTAATCCGTGACTTCCAAGCTATCAAAGAGAAAACGATAGCGAGGCTTGCCCAAAAAGCGAACCCGATCCGCGAAAGACGAATCAGGATGCGAATAAACCCGAAAACAATCCATAGGCCGATCATCGTCCACATGCATTGAATCTCCTGCCCAACCCATTCCGCATTTAATCCCAAAATGATTGTTTCCCTTCATCGCCAGTGGACTGGTTCCGGCAGCTGATTCCAAAAGACCCTGGGCCAAGGTTATGCTGGCAGGAATACGATGCAACCGCATATGTTCCACTGCCAAGTTTTGGTATTGCTTAATATAAACCTGCTGCAGGGAGTCCAAGCCAGCAGCCTGAACCTGGGTTCTTGTAACAAATCCCAGCAAAAGCGCGAAGGGAACGATGCCTCGAAAATAAACTAAACTAAAGCCTTGAACTACAGCGTCAAAGGCTTTGATGCCTGGCATGGCTTTACTGAACCAGGGTTCCAATTTCTTCGCCTTCGATGACCCGCAAAAGGTTACCGTGCCGGTTCATGTCAAAGACGATGATTGGCAAGCGATTTTCCTGACACAACGCAAAGGCGGTCATGTCCATGACCTGCAAGTTTCCAATCAAAGCTTCGCTGTATTGCAGCGTCTGGTAGCGAACCGCATCGCTGTGTTTCTCGGGATCTTTGTTGTAAATCCCATCCACCCGGGTGCCTTTGAGGATGACATCGGCATGAATTTCAACCGCCCGCAACGAAGCCGCGGTATCGGTGGTAAAATAAGGGTTACCGGTTCCTGCACCGAAAATGACCACCCGGCCTTTTTCGAGATGCCGGACGGCACGACGACGAATGAAGGGTTCGGCAATCTGTTCCATTTTGATGGCGGACTGCAAACGAGTTGAGATTCCTTTCTTTTCCAAAGCGGCCTGCAAAGCCATGCTGTTAATCATGGTGGCCAGCATACCCATGTAATCGCCTTGGGCACGCTCCATCCCTCCGGATTCGGCCTGAACACCACGGAAAATATTCCCACCGCCAACCACAACGGCGATTTGAACTCCGTGCTTTACACACGCTTCGATTTCGGATGCATAGCGATCCAAGACGGACTGGTCAATACCAAACTGTTGGGCCCCCATAAGGGCTTCACCGCTTAGTTTGAGCAAGACCCGCTTGTACTTCATGTCCGAAGGGCTTAGGCGCCGATGGAAACGCGATGAAAGGCTTTCACCGTCAAACCGGCCTGTACCTTTTGCAACATTTGGGCAATGGTTACCGCGTTGTCTTTGACAAAAGCTTGGTTGAGCAGGGTTTGGTCTTGGTAAAACTTGTTCAACTTGCCCATGGCAATTTTCTCCAAAATCGCTTCGGGCTTGCCTTCGGCGCGGGCTTGTTCTTTGCCAATTTCAATTTCTTTCTCGATCAGCGAGGGATCAACATCGTCCTTGTCCACAGCAATCGGGCTCATGGCCGCGATTTGCATGGCAACGTCTTTACCGGCCAAGGTAACAGCCTCGTTCAGTGCCTGGTTAAGGGATACCAAAACACCCAATTTGCCATTGCTGTGAATGTAGGTGACAACCCCTTCGCCCTCCAGAACTTCAACGCGGTTAACGCCGATTTTCTCGCCGATTTTGCCGGTGTATTCAACCAACAAATCAGAAACCACCGCACCGTCCATGGTCGTTGGCAGAAGAGCCTCCGCTGAAGCCAATCCATGGGCCATGCAATGCTCGGCCAATTTGCGGGCCAAGGAAGTAAAATCCTCGTTCTTGGCAACAAAATCTGTTTCGCAGTTAAGCTCCAGGAGCAAACCGCGGGTTTGGGCATCGTTTGTCAGGGCAACCACGATTCCTTCGTTGGCCTGGCGGTCGGCTCGACTGGCCGAAACTTTCTGGCCTTTTTTGCGAAGGATAACGACAGCTTCCTCAAAATCACCGTTGGCCTCGGTCAAGGCTTTTTTGCAGTCCATCATGCCGGCTCCGGTTTGCATGCGGAGTTTGTTTACATCGGCGGCGGTTATATTCATGTTGTTATGATTAAGGCGGGAATTGGTTTTGGTTTGCGCTCCTCAACGCGAGGCTTTGTGGAGCCGATGCGATGCGAACGGACAGGATTGATATAAAAAGTAAACCGAAGGATGAAAAAACGTGCCTCTTAAAGGGCAGGATTTTCCTCAGTTGCTTCGGCACTCTCAGCGTTAGCAGGGGCTTCGACGGGTGCTTCAGCAGCGGCTGCAACTTCTTCGGTCGCAACGTCCTCGGCGCTGTCCTTATCGTACTTGCGCTCTTCCAGACCTTGGGCGACGGCATCCATAATTGCTCTGGTGATCAAGGCGATGGACTTGGTAGCATCGTCGTTGGCAGGAATCGGGAAATCCACCTGGGTGGGATCCGAATTGGTATCCACCATCGCGAAGGTGGGGATGTTGAGCTTCTGGGCTTCCTTGACCGCAATGTGCTCGTTCTTGATGTCCACGATGTAGAGGGCGGCTGGAAGGCGGTTCAATTCTTCGATACCACCCAAAACGCGCTGTAATTTTTCCTTTTCACGGGAAATCATCAGGCGCTCCTTCTTGGACAACGTGGCCATGGTTCCGTTCTGCTCCATTTTGTCGATGTTGGACATCTTCTTGATGGATTTGCGAACCGTTGCAAAATTGGTGAGCATACCACCCAACCAACGCTCGGTTACGTAGGGCATGTTCAGACGCTGAGCTTCGGACTCGATGATTTCTTTGGCCTGCTTCTTGGTGGCAACAAAGAGAACTTTGCGGCCAGAGCGTACGATGGAACGGATGGCATTGGAAGCCTCCTCGAGTTTGGACTGGGTATGGTTTAGATCGATTAAATGAATATCGTTCTTCTCCATAAAGATGTACGGAGCCATCTTGGGATGCCATTTGCGCTTGAGGTGTCCAAAGTGAACGCCTGCATCCAACATTTCTTGCTGTGTAACTTGTGCCATGGTCTTTCCTCCGATTAACGTTTGCTGAATTGGAAACGACGACGAGCCTTCCGGCGTCCGAACTTCTTACGCTCCACCATACGTGGATCCCTGGTCAAAAGCTTTTCGGCCTTGAGCGGGGTGTGGAAATCGGGATTAAGCTCGTTAAGAGCCCGGGCCAGGGCCAGGAGGAGAGCGTCGGCTTGTCCGGAGACACCACCGCCGCTGAGGTTGGCTTTGACATCGTATTGCCCCAGGGTCTGGGTCGCGGCAAAGGCCTTGTTGACTTTTTGCTGGAGGGTTTCCAGGGGAAAGTATTCGTTGTAGGGACGGCCGTTGACCGTGATGCTACCGTTGCCGGGGGTCAGATAAATCCGGGCGACGGCGGTTTTTCTCCTACCAATGGTGTTGGTCTGGGACATGAATTAAAAGGTTAGATTTTCGGGGTTCTGAGCGCCATGCGGGTGTTCGGCACCGGCATAAACATGCAGGTGGCGAAACATCTCGCGACCCAGCCGGTTTTTGGGGAGCATGCCACGGACAGCTTTCTCCAGCACGTAGGTTGGGCGGCGTTTCATCAGTTCCTTGGCCGTCTCCAAGCGCTTACCGCCTGGGTAACCGGAGTAAAAGAAATAATCTTTTACCCCCATTTTTTGGCCCGAAAACCTCACCTTGTCTGCGTTGATGACAATGATATTGTCCCCGCAGTCTACGTGTGGGGTGTAGCTGGCTTTGTGCTTGCCCCGGAGAACCGAAGCAATGCGGGTGGCCAGGCGTCCCACAATCTCTGAGTTGGCGTCAACGACGTACCACTTCTTCACAACCGTCTGACGGTTGGCAGAGACAGTCTTGAAACTTAACGTATCCACTTGATATTGATTGAAATTTGACCTTTGACCGGACTATTCCGGGCAAAGGACCGCAAATATACGAGGTTCGGCCTCCTTTTCAGCTGTCAAGAGTCCAAAAAACCTTCGTTTTCCTTGCAATGAACGCTATCAGCCCTCGGAGGCCGCCTGATCACTCTTTGAAGGGCACCCGGTCCGCGATGGAGCGGCCCAAGGTCAATTCATCGGCGTATTCCAACTCGGCCCCTACAGCCACACCCCGTGCCAGGGTGCTCAGGACAACTGCCGCCTTGGACAAACGCCTGGACAAATAAAAGGCGGTGGTTTCACCCTCGTGGGTTGAATTCAGGGCCAAAACCACTTCTTTCACCGCTCCGGCTTCCACCCGGGCCATCAATTCCTCGATACGCAATTGCTCGGGCTGAACGCCCTCCAGGGGGGCAATCAAGCCTCCCAGGACATGATAAACGCCCGTGTATCGACCGGTTTGCTCGATGGCCATCAAATCCCGGGGATCGGCTACAACGCAAACCGTTTCGTGCTGACGGCGTGGATTGGAGCAAACCGAACACAAGGCATGGTCGCTGAAATGAAAGCAACGCTCGCAATACCGAATTTCTTCAACCAAGCGTTTTAGGGCATCGCCCAGGCCCAAGGCCTCGCTGGGTTCACGGCGCAGCAAATGCAAAACCAACTTGAGCGCAGACTTGCGGCCAATGCCCGGAAAACGCGCAAAGGCGTTCACGGCATCCTGCACCAGTTGAGATCCCAATTCCACGGCCCAAAAATAGCAACAGCCAACGAGGACCCGTGCCTTCCTTAACTTCGCCATCAAACAAAGCTTTTGAGTCCCTACCTCCTGCTCTCGTTAATCCTCGGATACTTTGGTATTCTGGTGCTGACCTCTTGGTTCACTTCCCGGGGCGGGGATAACCAATCGTTTTTTGTGGCCGACCGCCAAGCTCCTTGGTATCTGGTGGCCTTTGGCATGATAGGCGCCTCCTTGTCGGGGGTCACCTTTGTTTCGGTACCGGGCGCCGTGGGCGCGGGCGTTGGTAACAACGCGTTTTCTTATTTTCAGTTGGTATTGGGTTATTTTGTTGGCTATCAAATCATTATACGGGTCCTTCTGCCGCTTTATTATCGCCTGAACCTCACCAGCATCTACGGGTATCTGCGCTTGCGCTTAGGCCCCTCTTCGCATTATACCGGTGCTTCGTTTTTTTTGGTTTCGCGGACCATTGGTTCGTCCTTTCGATTGTACCTGGTATCGATGATCTTGGATCAGTTTATTCTGGGCCCGCTGGGAATTCCCTTTGCGCTCACGGTGGTTTTGACCATTGCGCTGATCTGGCTTTACACCTATCGGGGTGGGATGAAAACCATCGTCATTACCGACACCTTTCAGACGGCCTTTTTGTTATTGGCTGTTGTTTTTAGTCTGTACAGCATCATGGGTGATTTGGGTTGGAATGCCACCGAGCTTTACAGGGCCATGACCAGCGATGCCCTACGATGCCCGGATAACGGAGCCCAACCCGGCACCCCGATGGGACAAATATTTTTTGGGGACAACGGAAGCCGTAATTTCTGGAAGATGTTTTTTTCGGGCATTTTTATCACCGTGGTGATGACCGGCCTGGACCAGGATATGATGCAAAAAAACCTGAGCTGCCGCAATCTTCGGGATGCCCAAAAGAATATGTTTTGGTTCAGCTTGGTGTTGGTGGTGGTCAACCTTCTGTTCTTGGTTCTTGGCTACCTGTTGTATGCCTACGCAGACCACCATCAATTGACCTTGCCGTCCAAGGCCGACTTGCTTTTTCCCACCCTTGCCTTCGAACATTTTTCGGTAGCGGCAGGATTAACTTTTGTTATCGGATTAATCGCAGCGGCCTATTCCACGGCCGACTCGGCCCTGGCCGCCCTAACCACTTCGTTTTGCGTGGACTTTTTGGGCTTTGACCAAACCAAAGGCAGCACGCGCACCCGCAAATTCGTTCATCTGGGCATGTCCCTCCTGATTGCCGTTCAAATCTTGATTTTTCACTCCCTGCACAACGAATCACTCATCACCCAATTATTCACGGTGGCCGGTTACACCTACGGGCCCTTGCTGGGGATGTTCGCCTTTGGATTGGCCACCAAGAGGCCCGTTCTGGATCGTTGGGTTCCGTGGGTGGCTGTTGCCGCACCGGTCCTCTGTTATGCCCTGAAAGCGAACGCTGACCGCTGGCTTGGGGGTTATCAATTCGGATTTGAATTACTGATTTTGAACGGCGCCCTCACCTTTGGGGGTTTGTGGCTCCTCTCACAACCATGGAACCCCGTTGCCCAAGCCCAAGCACCCACCGACTAAAACCAAAACATGGATAACAATCTCACCAAAGAAAGGCTGCAAGATTCTTTTGAGCAAAAGAGCTGGACCGAAATCAAAGCCTCCTCCTCTTGGCAAATTTTCAAAATCATGGCGGAGTTTGTGGAGGGTTTCGAAAAACTTTCCCGTATCGGCCCCTGTGTTTCCATCTTTGGATCGGCCCGAACCCAACCCGATAGTCCCTATTACCGGGTAGCCGAAGAAATTGCGACCCTTTTGGTAGCCAAAGGCTACGGTGTCATCACCGGAGGCGGGCCCGGAATTATGGAAGCCGGTAACAAAGGGGCCCGCGAAGCCGGAGGAAAATCGGTAGGCCTTAACATTGATTTACCGTTCGAGCAAACGCATAATCCCTACATTGATGCCGACAAGCTCATGAATTTTGATTACTTCTTTGTTCGCAAATTAATGTTCATCAAATACGCCCAGGGCTTTATTGTTTTGCCCGGTGGGTTTGGGACCCTGGATGAACTTTTTGAGGCCCTCACGCTGATTCAGACTCACAAAATTGGAAAATTTCCGATCATTTTGGTCGGCAAAAGCTATTGGGGAGGCTTGATGGACTGGCTGCGCCAAACGGTTCAAATCACCGAGTCCAACATTAGCCCGGAAGACCTGGATCTTCTGCAGGTGGTGGATACCGCGGCCGATGCGGTCCAAGTGATTGAAGATTTTTACAGCCGCTTTGTCTTGAGTCCCAACTTTTGATGAGCTGGAGGTTGTTGCGATTTGCGATCGGCTTGATTTGGGGGTTGGCCTGGCCGGGTTGGGTGCTTGCCCAAGACTTTATGCATCCCGTCGAAGGGCTTCCACTCACTTCGGGTGTTTTTGGGGAATTACGAACCAATCATTTGCATTCAGGATTGGATTACAGGACCGGGGGGAACACCGGTGTCCCCGTTTTGGCTTCCGCCAACGGTCATGTGAGCCGTATCAAAACCTCGGCGACGGGTTACGGCCTTGCCGTGTACTTGGATCACCCCAACGGCTACACCACGGTTTACGCCCACCTGGAGCGCTACGCCAGCCCTTTGGCTGAATGGATCAAGACGCGGCACTATCAATACCTTCAATTTGAATTGGATCTGGCCCTCAAACCCGGTGAAATCCCTGTTCGTCAAGGCCAAATCATTGGCTACAGCGGCAACAGCGGTGGCTCCGGGGGACCCCACCTTCACTTTGAAATCCGCCATACCCTGAGCGAAGCGATTATCAACCCCCAGCATTTGGGTTTGAGGTTGGTGGATCAAAAGGCGCCTTATTTTCAATCCCTTCGATTGATCGAAATCCCCGGTCCCGGCCTCAGTCAACGGGTGTTACGAACCACCGACTTGTTCCCGCCCAAAACCAAGGTAACCAAAAGCAAAGGCAGGAAATCCCGCAAATCCAAACGCAAGCCTGCACCCGCAGTCGTCCGTCCACGGACGTATCCCCTCAGCGACGATGGTACGCCCTCTGAATCGGCCTCTGTGATCCCCGTTCCCTTAAAGAGCACCGGGTATGTCGAATTAATGGCCAGGGATCGGCAAGACTCCAACGAATTAACCACCGGGGTCTATCGCATTGTTGTGTTACAGAACCGAGACACCATCTACGAATTCAAAGCAGACGGTTTTCATTTTGACCAAACGCGCTACGGGAATTCGGTGATGGATTATCCCTCCAGAATCCTGGATCGATCCCAAAGGCATCGTTGCCAGGTAAGTCCTGGAAACCAGCTGCCTATGTACGGTCGTCTTCGTCGGAATGGTTTGCTTTACCCTCCCAACGAGGGATCCGTCGACTCGGTGCAAATATGGTGTTATGACTTTAACGGGAACAAAGCGGGAAGAGGATTTGTGGTGATGGCCGATTCAGCAGCGGCCGTTCCGATTCGCATGGCACCGCGCATTCCAACCGACCGCGAAACCATCCTTCGGGATCAAGGCCTGGTTCTGCGTTTGCCTCCAGGGACTCTCTACGATGAGGAGCCGTTGCGTCATCAATCGCTTCCTCCAGCATCGGGTAACCTGGCCTCCAGAACCTGGGAAATTCACAGCGCGCGGACGCCGGTTCACCAACCCTACGATGTCCGTATTCAGGCCGGGCCTCATCGGATCAATCCATCCCTGCGTTCCAAGGTTTTTTTGGAAAACAAAGGTCTGGGGAATCAAATCGCCTACCATTCGGGGACCTGGGATGGTAATTGGTTCCTGAGCCAGGCTCGGATGTTCGGTCGTTTGAGCCTGGTTGCGGACACCGTGCCACCCGCCATCCGTTGCTTGCTCAATCCCAAAATAAAAGTCCTTCGGAGGGGTCAAATCCTTTCCTATCGGATCAGCGATGCCATGACCGGGGTGCACGATTACCGACTTTGTGTCGGTGATGCCTGGGTTTTGGGTCAATTCGATGCCAAAAACAGCCTGTTGACCGTCGCCGTGGACGAATGCTTCCCGCTTGGAAACCAAAACCTGGAATTGGTTGTTAAAGACAAGGCCGGCAATTCCCGAATCCATCGTCTCCTCCTTGACATCGAAGGAATGGACCCGTCCTCTTTGCTTCCTGAACCTTAAAACTCAAACAATCGAACCATGCCCAGACCCCAAGTTGGCGAAAAAGCCCCTGCCTTTGAAGCCCCGGACCAAAACGGAAAAATGCGGAGCCTCCATGAATTCAAGGGGCAACGTTTGGTCCTTTACTTTTATCCCAAGGACGATACCCCTGGTTGCACGGCCGAAGCCTGCAGTCTGCGGGACCATTACCAAAGCCTACTCCAAGCCGGTTACCAAATCCTGGGCGTTAGCAGCGACTCACCTGCTTCGCATCAGAAGTTCATCGCCAAATTTCAACTACCCTTTGACCTCATCAGCGACCAGGACAAAACCGTCCACGAAGCTTTTGGAACCTGGGTCCAAAAAAGCATGTACGGTCGAAGCTATATGGGAACCGACCGGGTGACCTTTGTCATCGGCGCCGACGGAATCATCCAAGAGGTTATCGCTAAGGTGGATACCAAAAACCACGCTGCTCAAATCCTCGGTTAATTTGGTTTTTTTTGATTTGGAGATGAAGCGCCGGTCATTCGCCGGATTTGTTCCAAAGAATGCTCCATCCCCTGTCGGATTTCGGGAGACAAACGGGTTCTGTACAATACAACCACAAAGAGCCCAACCATGAGGGACGATTGCCATCCAACGCGCCACAAGGTGACAAGGTGGGATTCGTGCAATGGAGGGGTCAGGGCTTGAAGCAAAAGACCGAAGCCGTAAACCAACACCAAGAGAAGCAACGCCGCAAGGGTGGACCGCCCAAAGGGCTGTATTCTCAACTTGAACCATAGAAATCCCCCCTTGAGTCCGTTGAAAAGGAGGATGGACAGGGTGCTACCGGCGGCAGCCCCGGTCAGGCCGTACCTCGGTATCATGAGGTAATTGGCGGCAAAAGAAACAAGTCCCAAAAAAAGAATGGATGCCAGGTTGAATCGGTAATACGGTGAATTCAAAATGATTTCTGAATTCAAGCCGTTGGACATATCAAACCAGCGAGCCAGACCAATCCATAACACCACCCATTTACCCGCTTTGTAGATATCACCGTTGGGCATCAACGCAAAGAGAGCCTCCACGTGGGTCCAGACCAAGACAAGCAACATCCCGCCAATCAGCATTTGGTTGAGAGCGGCCTGCCGATGGAGCTTGGCAAGTGCTCCATAATCCCTTGATTTCCAAGCGTGTGTAATCAGTGTACCCGCTATTTGGGAAACCGAACGACGAGGCATTTCGATGATGGTCCCCACAAAAAAGGAGAGGGAATAAATGCCCGTTGCCGCCAAGCCGGTGAGCCAGGCCAGCATCAGACCGTCAATGCGTTCCGCAATCACAACACCGGCCCCTCCGATAATCATCCAAAGCGAATAACGTAGCATCAGTGGACGCAGGGATCTGCGAATTCGTAGGTGCGATGGATCCAAGTACAGAACCCCCATCAAGCGCAGATACCGCGCGAGCAATAGCACCAAAGCAGCGTAGGTCCCGCAAATACCCCACAAAAAGGCATCCCATCCCAGGTAACCGTGACCATAGGCCAAGGTCAAAGCCGTTAACCCCGCCCGCAGCAAAATTTCGCGCAGGAGGGCGTTGACCACAATGCGCAAATGCAATCGGGCCCAGATCTCCAAAATATTCTGGAGCATGATGAGCGCCGTCAGCGGAAGTATCATCCACCAATAGCGATTGGCTTCCGGGGAATTGGCAGCAAAAAGGCTTTGCCAGAAATCCCTCAAAAACCAAAACAAGCCCCCAAAAATCAGGAAGCCTACCGCCCCTACCCCCAACGAAAACAGGAGAAATCCGTTATGCTGCCGTTGTTCATCCTGGAAATAGGGGAAAAACCGGGACATGGCGCTTTGGAGACCCAGCTGAGTAAAAATGGACAAGCTGAGCGCAACGCCCAAGAGCAATTCCCGAATGCCAATAAGTTCGGGGTTGAGGTAACGGGGAAAGAAATAAAGCAGGTTCAATGCACCCAGAGCCACCCCAACGTACGTGACCAGGGTGGATTTGAAGCTTTGGCGTACGACCAGTCCCACGGTGCAAACCTACAACAAAGCAACCAAGTCAACCGATAGGGGTCTATTTTTGGGCATGATGCATGTTGCTATCCTGGGCTCCAGGGGCATACCCAACCAATACGGGGGATTTGAGCAATTTGCCCAGCAACTGGCCGTTTACTTGGTTCGGATGGGGCATCGTGTTACGGTTTACAATTCTTCCTTGCATCCTTACAAGGAATCGGAATTCCAAGGGGTTGAAATTGTTCGGTGTTACGACCCCGAAAATCATCTGGGAACGGCCGGGCAGTTTGTTTACGACCTGCTGTGTATCCTGCATGCGCGTCGAAAGTCCTACGATGTCATCCTTCAATTGGGGTACACCAGCTCAGCGCTTTGGTACCCTTTGCACCCGTCCGGTGTCCCGGTGGTGACCAATATGGACGGGCTGGAATGGAAGCGCAGCAAATACCGCGGCATGGTCCGCCAATTTTTGCGCTGGTCCGAAGCCAGGGCCGCCCATCGCAGCCAAGCCCTGGTATCGGATTCCAAAGGAATCGCCCACTACCTTGGTCAGACCTATGGTTTGGATTCCACCTTTATCCCCTATGCGGCAAGGCCCGTTGATCCCCTGCCTACCGAAAAGCTCGCCCAGGTTTTGGGGCCTATGGGGTTGGTGCCCGGGGCTTATGACCTGTTGATCGCCCGCATGGAACCGGACAACCATATCCACACCTTGCTTGAGGCCCACGCCCACGCCGCCGACCTCCGTCCCTCCCTACCACCCCTGGTCCTCGTCGGCCGGCCCGCCAACGCCTATGCCCGTCGCCTTTTGGACCGTTACCCCAATGGTCCCCGTTTTCGATGGCTGGGAGGCATCTACGAACAAGACACCCTCGAAATCCTACGCCAAGGATGCCGCCTCTATTTCCACGGGCACAGCGTTGGCGGCACCAACCCCTCCCTCCTCGAAGCCATGGCATCGGGTTGCCGCATCGTGGCCCATAACAACGAATTTAACCGTTCGGTTCTGGGCGATGAAGCCGTCTATTTTGACGAGGCCATCGCTCTCGGTGCGTACCTGGCCAACGACAACCCCTGGCCTGAATCCTGGCCCGCCAAACACCGCCAAACCGTCGCCGAACAATACACACCTGAACAAATCATGGGAGCCTACCTCCACCTACTCCAACAATGCTCCAACGCATCCTGACCTCCGTAGGCCGTTTGGCTCCAAACCCCGAAAGCCGGATTGCCGCCCTGCTGGTGGCCGGGGTCTTTATGCCGCCCTTTTTGCAGGTCCTCGTCCAAGGCCTGTGGTTGGGTTACCTTTTGTGGAACCGGCGTGGTGACCAAGAGCGTGGTGACATGCAGCGTAGTAACCAACAGGTCAGCTTTTTGAGCCGCCTAAGTCTCCCCGCCTGGGCCCAAATCCTCCTGGTTACCTTGACGATGATTTCGTTGTTATGGACCAGCGACCTCAACGAAGGCTGGATCGAATTGATCAGCAAGCTCCCTTTGTTCACCTGGCCGATCGCTTTTGCCTTAGCAGCCTCCCAATACCCGGGCTTCCAAAAATCCCTGCTGCGTTGGACATGGATGAGCAGCGGCGTGGTTGGTTTGGTCTGTGTTATCGATGTCCTGCTCCGAAGCCAAGGCCCTGGCTTTTGGTTCGCCGATATGGTGTACGAAAATCTGGCCCGCATCAGTGGCTTGCATCCGATCTATCTATCGATATGGGTCCTTATGGGCATGCTGGCCTATTTCCAAGACCGGGTGGCGGGCTCTGACAACCCCAAAGGCCCGTTGGAAGCGGCCCGT
>Ga0214923_10001177_pt1 | contig 37645 bp, 34 predicted proteins | sample LL1510_MetaG_FD_177993 | JGI IMG/M metagenome (GOLD analysis project Ga0214923, IMG submission 177993) | Freshwater microbial communities from Lake Lanier, Atlanta, Georgia, United States - LL-1510 | ecosystem: Environmental > Aquatic > Freshwater > Lake | place: USA: Georgia | collected...
TGTTCAAGCAGAATTGGATTTTGAAATCGAGAAGATATTTATTGATGGAGATGCTGACCTAATCAAGAAGTATGGCGAAGAAGTTCCGGTAATTCATATCGATGGAAAACACCATGACATTTTTCGAGTTGATTTAAACCGCTTTAGAGCTTGCCTTGAAAAAGATCGTCAGCATCAATAATTCGATAGGAGTAACCTTGCTCAGCTAAGAATCTTTGGCGGTTCTGAGCAAAATCTTGATCAACAGTGTCCCGTGAAACTACCGAATAGAAAATTGCTCCGCGGCCATCTGATTTCGGGCGCAAGATGCGACCTAACCGTTGCGCCTCTTCTTGGCGTGAGCCAAATGCACCCGAGACCTGAATTGCGATAGTTGCATCAGGCAGGTCAATTGAGAAATTGGCAACTTTAGAAACTACCAAACATTTGATCTCACCAGTGCGGAATTGTGCAAATAACCGCTCACGTTCCTTAATTGGGGTATCGCCTTTAATAAGAGGCACCCCTAAGACTTCAGATAATTCATCTAACTGAGAAATATATTGTCCGATTACTAAGACTTGATCGTCGGCATGACGTTCAACCAGAGCTTCAACCACTTTACGTTTAGTAGTAGTTGTTGAGCAGTAGCGATAACGCTCTTCTGGCTCCGCGGTCGCATAGAGCATGCGCTCGGTTTCGGTGAGATTTACTCGCACTTCAATACATTCGGCAGGTGCGATGTATCCCTGAGATTCAATCTCTTTCCAAGGCACATCAAAGCGCTTTGGCCCAATCAGGCTGAATACTTCGCCTTCCATACCATCTTCGCGAACTAGCGTTGCGGTTAAACCTAAGCGCCGGCGAGATTGAATATCTGCCGTGAAACGAAAAATTGGCGCTGGCAGTAAGTGCACTTCATCGTAAATTATCAAACCCCAGTCATGGGTATCGAAGAGGTCTAGGTGCGCATAAACACCATTCTTCTTCTTGGTCATGACTTGGTAAGTGGCAATTGTTACGGGGCGAATTTCTTTCTTAGCGCCAGAGTACTCACCAATCTCATCTTCATTAAGTGTGGTGCGTTTAAGTAATTCATCGCGCCATTGACGCGCCGCCACAGTATTTGTCACCAAAATCAAGGTAGTCGCTTTTGCATGAGCCATCGCAGCAGCGCCCACAATTGTTTTTCCAGCACCACAAGGAAGAACTACAACGCCCGATCCACCATGCCAAAAACCTTCAGCAGCTAACTCTTGATAGGGGCGAATCTTCCAATCCTTCTGAGTCAATGCAATTTCATGTGCCTGCCCATCGACATAGCCAGCGAAATCCTCAGCTGGCCAACCTAGCCGCAGCAATGACTGCTTGATCGCGCCACGTTGGCTCGGGTGTACTGCAACAGTTTCCTTATCAATGCGAACTCCTAGTAGCGGTGCGATTTTCTTGGCACGAATAACTTCCTCTAGGACTGCGCTGTCATTAGTAATTAAAATCAAACCATGAACTGGATCGGCCTCAAGTCGCAGGCGACCATAGCGCGACATAGTTTCGGCGACATCAACTAATAGAGCATGCGGAACTGCATAGCGGGAATACTTTATTAAGGTATCGATAACTTGTTCTGCATCGTGCCCAGCAGCTCGGGCATTCCATAAACCTAAATTGGTAAGTCGGTAAGTATGAATATGCTCAGGCGATCGCTCGAGTTCGGCGAAAGGGGCAATCGCGCGGCGACATTCAACCGAACTCGGATGATCAATATCGAGCAATAGGGTTTTATCGCTTTGGACAATCAGCGGGCCATCAGTCATTTAAAAGGTCCTTAACAAAGGCATGCAGGAATTCAGTTCTTTGGTGCATTGCGCTCACGCTTGCCCACTCATTGTGCGCATGCGCGCCACCGCCTACGGCGCCTAAGCCATCGAGAACCTGAGCACCTGCGGCTGCCGCGAAATTGCCATCGCTTGCACCGCCAACAGATGCATGACCAAGCGCTGGAATTCCAATTGCTGCGGCAACTTTTTCAGCGCGCTCGTAGAGCGCTTTGGTTGCTGTTGGCTCAAGTGGTGGTCGATTTAATCCACCAACTACTTCAATTTGAGCCGCAGGGTTCTGAGGTTTCAAAGCCCGAATCGCTGCATCAACTCGATGAAGCTCATTTGTGGAAAATGAGCGCGCATCAATATCAAGTACCGCTAAATCTGGAACCGAATTTGTTGTAGTACCTGCACTTAACATGGTGGGTACCACAGTGGTGCCATATTCAGAATTTTCCAGACCTGCTAATTGCAAAACTAAATGTGAAATTTCTACAGTTGAGTTGATGCCATTTTCTGGCTCTAGGCCGGCATGAGCTGCGCGGCCGTGAACTTTCACTTGGTACATCGAGGTACCTTTACGACCAGTCTTAACTTTGCCATCAAGGGAAGCTTCCAACACTAAAACCGCTTTTGCGTTTTCTGATAACTCTTTAATTAAATTTCGGGAGGAATGGCTGCCGGTTTCTTCATCAGTAGTTGCAACTAAAGCAACTGATCCATCAATTCCTTTTAAGGCGAAGAGCGCTTGCAAGAAACCAACTTTCATATCGAAAGTTCCGGGCCCACGAACTACATCGCCATTGACTTCAAAGAGTGGTTGAAAAGAACCTTTTGGCCAAACGGTATCTAGGTGTGCCAGTAAAACGATGGCCGGTTTAACATCGCCCCACCAAAAAACTGGCCGGCCCTGAATTTCATGAATTTCGGCGGGTTTACCTAAAACTTCCGCGGCAATTTCACTTGCGACTTGAACAACTTTGCGACAAGCGCTGAGATCTTCAGTCGGGGATTCGCATCGAACTAAGGTCTCTAACGCTTTCAACATGGGGTTAAGTCTGCCGTATTCAGGGCTTTGGGCGTCGGTCATAGCGGCGCAACCCCGGTAATGCGCGGGATTCTAAAGCTCTGCATCTCGCCGGTGGCATGATCTCGCGCAACTAGCGAACCGGCCGAGATCTTTATTGGGTCAACTATGCGGTGAGATACCGCGCCATTGTTATCGGCGTATGCGATTGAGAGCGCTTGTTGTTTTTCGACATAGATGGCAAGTAGATCCATAGTTTCATTGGCAGTTGAGCGAGGGAGCGAACCAAGTGAATTGGCTGCAAGATCGCGAATCTTGAACTGTTTGTGACTTGATTTTTCGCCAGCCCGAATTGAACGGACTGCCGCTGCAAGAGTAGCTTCAGTTGGCTGATCAATTTCACCGATTACCCGTGGTGGCTTTGGCTTTGCCTTTGCTCGGTGCGAGCGATGGCCAGTTATGAGAGCTCCATTACTTGCCTCGGCAGCGGGTAAGTAACCGGCATTGCGCAAAACATTCATGGCATCGGCTGCATCTAGGTCGCAAATTAGAACTTCTGGGGCAATCTTGCGCAACGATAAAACATCAAGCCGTTTATCACTCATAATTTGAGTTATAAGTGATGTGTCCTCGCACCGAATGAAACTTGCTGTATTGCCAACTCTTAATTTTCCATGCTTCTTAGCAACGTCAGCAATTAAATATTCCAGCGGTTGTGGCATTGGGGTTTTGGAAGTTTTAACTAAGAAAGCTCTAATCTCCTCGCCGCTCTTGCCATGATCCAGACCACGACGAATTGAAGCTTCGCTAAACCGATAAACAGTGGCGCCGCCACGACTTTCAATATCGGCGACCGCAGAAAGTTCGCGAGCAATATCGTGTTCAAGTGGACCCGGAGCGATCGCAGTGTTATCGCTTTGAATCAAAATATGATCAACTGGTTTTGGTAGATCTTCATCTATGCCAAGTGCATCTGCACCAGCCATAAATGCTCTGCCATATTTAGCTGACGCACCTTGCCCGGTGAATCCCAGCCATTCCGCTTCGCGTAAAGTCCATTGAATAAGTTCCTCTTGGATGCCCGGATTACGCTTATTTGGGGCCAACCATTTAATAGTACGTACAAAGCTATCAAGATCTGGGGCCAGATTTGGTTGCTCGTTAAGTAAGTTAATAACTAATTTACGGGTACTTGCCGCATTTACTCGATCTAGTTCGGGCCCAAGGGCGGCAACGCTTTTTGCTTCTCCGCGACCTACTAAACCACTTACGCGCGAAGTATTGAGCCAGTTAGCAGCTAATGTGCGCCAGCGAGTTTCCGCACTTTGCGATAACCAGATATCAAAGTTATTGCTTGGCAAGATGCGATCATCGCCATCAATTGTTAGCAGTCCTGCTAAGTAAGAAATCTCCGCGATAAAAGCGGCACAATTTTCATCGATGCCGATATGTGTTGAGATTACTTTTAAATCACGAACACCAAGTCCGCCAGAACGCAGCGCATCTGCCGGATCTTGTGCCCAAAAATGTAATAACTCTTCAACCCAACCCAGCACAGTTGACACATTTGCTGCGGCTGCCACATTGACAGATTTCTCTACTCGCTTGGTTCCAGTAACAACAGGTGCAGTGCTCTCATAACTCTTATGCACTTTGCCACCGCGTAAATAGATTCCGACTTCGCGAGGCATAATTACTGTGCGCTGATCTAACGGTACTAAGAATTTACGGTCTAGTAACCAGGCAATTCCAGGGCCAGGATTTTTTATATCGCCTACGCTTCCACGCGGTGGTCCCCAAATTAATTGAGTAAGCACTCTCTTTGCAGCATCGGGAGCTTCATTTAGTTCGGCTAATTTTAATTTGGCAAGTGAGGCAGGTCCGAGACCAGCAGGCTCATTAATAAGTAGTTGGCTAACCGAGGTTGGCAAGCGCAAACCCTTTTCAGTTGGATAAACCAATCCGCAGGTAATCATGCGAACTAGTGCAACCGGCGCATCCTTATGAGTAATAGAAATCAGGTTCTTGAGCGAAAATTCTTCAGCCATAGCGGCGCAAGCTTCCAGAATTTGAAATTCGAATTCAGTTAATGAATCTATGGCACGTGCGATGCTATGTGAAGATGATGCTCGTACTGCTAGCGAAGCTAAATCTGGCGGAACCGGTGAAACTAAATCGGGGCGGGCAGCAAACAGCTCAGATAAACCGGCATCGTCGAGCGAGCGCAAGTAATCAGTGAATGAGCGAATTTCCATATCCGCCCTACATTAGTGGACAGAGGGTCTGAACGCCTACTTAGATTTAGCTAGCGAGATTTACGTGGGCGAAGCCAAGTTAATCCGGCGGCTAGTCGACTGACTAAGGGGCCAAAAGTTTGGCTAAATTTACGGCCGCGTCGAAATTCGTGTATTGGCCAGCCTTCGCGCATCGCACGCAATTGCAGAATCGCATCTGGATTAATCGCATTTGGTTTGCCAACCGCCTTAAGCAAAGGCAAGTCATTGTGACTATCAGAGTATGAATAACATTGTGCTAAGTCAAAATTGCGTTCAGCTGCTAATTTCTTTATTGCGACCGCCTTTTCTGCGCCGTGTAATAAATTGCCTTCTAAAGTTCCGGTGTACTTGCCATCTTTAATCGTGGCCTTACTTCCCAGAGCGCCCGTAAAACCTAATCGTGCTGCAATCAGTATTGCCATATCTTCTGGTGCAGCTGTAACTAGCCAAACTTCCTCGTCATTGGCTAAATGCGAACCTGCGATATCGATTGTGCCTTGCCAAAGTGCAGGCGAGACATATTCGTCGTATATTTCTTGACCGATTGCTTCAATCTCAGCAACATCATGGCCGCCAATAAAATCAGTTGCGGCATTTTGAAATTTAATAATCTCTTCTTTATTTTCCTTACCCGTTAAGCGAAATCTCAGGTTGGCCAAAACGAAGCGGGAGATATCAGCCTTGGTAAAGAAACCTCGCTGATACATGCCTTTTCCAAGAAAGTAGAGCGATGATCCATGGATCAAGGTGTTGTCTACATCGAAAAAGGCCGCTCGTTTTTGAGTGAGTGCCATGTCACTACCTTAGCGAGAGAAGAGGTTTTACGACGCTTTATGCTTAGCGCATGACTTCGATTGTTCACGTGATCCGCCATGGCGAGGTTGAGAACCCGAAGAAAATTCTTTATGGAAGACAACCAGGTTGGCGCCTTTCAGAGCGTGGCCAGCAGATGGCCGCAACTTTAGGTGAATGGTCAAAATCCATTGACCTGGGCGCTCTCCATGTTTCACCGCTCCAGCGTGCGCAGGAGACGGCTGTCCCGATTGCGGCTGCTCACAATATTTCGATTACAACAGATGAGCGCTTAATTGAGGCGGCCAATGTTTTCGAAGGAAAACCATTCGGGATCGGTGATGGAGTTCTTAAGCACCCATCTGCTTGGCGCCATCTTTACAACCCATGGAAACCATCATGGGGTGAGCCTTATGAAGAGCAAATCTCACGAATGCTGGCAGCAATTTTTGCTGCGAACAAAGCTGCACATGGAAAAGATGCAATTGTGGTTTCTCATCAACTTCCTATTTGGATTTTAAGAAGTGCAATCGAAGGTCGACGGTTGCTGCATGATCCACGTAAACGCGAATGTTCACTAGCATCGGTTACCAGTTTACATTTCGATGATGAAGGTTTAATTTCGGGAGTCACTTACTCTGAACCAGCGAAACATTTGTTGCCACCAAAAAAATGATTCGTAAACTATCTACCCTTTTACTCTTATCTTTGAGTGCAGTTGCACTTTCAGGTTGCGGAAATGGTGGAAGTTCTACGGCACAACAAAGTTATATTTCTGGAAATAGCGCCGTAACTTTTATTGCCGCCAAGGATCGCGAGCCTGCACCTAAGTTGAGTGGTGACACTTTGTATGGTGATAAATTTAATTTTGCTGGTAATAAAGTGGCTGTAGTAAATGTTTGGGCATCTTGGTGCACTTCATGTCGTGCCGAAGTTCCCACTTTGATTGCACTTTCAAATAAATATCCAGATGTGCAATTTATGGGCATATTGACCCGGGATAACTTGGCTAATGCCGAGGTTTTTGCGCGCCAATTAGCAGTCTCCTACCCTAATTTTATCGATGATTCCTTGTTACTAGGCTTTCGGAAAACCTTGCCTGCGAATGCAATTCCGACCACGGTAGTAATAGATAGAAAAGGTCTAGTAGCCGCGCGTATTTCAGGGACAGTTACAGTCGCGGGATTGAGTGATTTGATTGAACGGATAAGCGCAGAATGAGCAGCTTTGTAGTCGAACAGATTTTCTCGGGCTATTTAATTATCGCCCTCCCAGTTGCTATGTTGGCAGGTTTACTTTCTTTTCTCTCGCCATGCGTGCTGCCACTTGTGCCGGGCTATATTTCTTATGCTGCAGGTTTTACAAGCAATAGAGGTCGAATTCTTTTGGGTTCTTCTTTATTTGTATTTGGTTTCTCGGCCCCATTTGTTCTTTATGGTGCGTTATTCGGAACCCTTGGTTCGCGAATTACTGAACATGAAACTGTAATAACTCAAATTCTTGGTGTTATAACGATTTTGATGGGTGTTATTTTCTTAGGGAAATTTCCGCTAATGCCAACTCTACATTTACCGACTTCAGCATTTGGTGGATTAGTAGGAGCACCACTTCTTGGCTTTGCTTTCGGTGTCGGCTGGACTCCTTGTATCGGCCCTGCACTAGCAGCTGTTCAGACTTTAGCTTTCCAAGAGAGCTCAGCACTTCGTGGCGCACTCTTATCTATTGGATATTGCGTCGGATTAGGTTTGCCCTTCATTCTCTCCGGCCTATTCTTGGATCGCTCCGAGCACTTACGTAAATTCCTAGTTCGAAATGGAAAAATAATTTCTTTAGTAGGCGGAATCTTTTTAATTATTATTGGAGCGCTTCAGCTACTTGGTTTGTGGAGCGAGGTAATGATCTCGCTTCGATCAGCAATCTCTGATTTTGTGCCGGTAATTTGATGACTAACGAGGTTCAAGTTCCGGAATTGGGCGCGATAGCGCTAGCTAGATATCTCTGGCGTGAGCTGACCAGTATGCGCACAGCCCTGGTCTTGCTCCTTTTGTTAGCGCTAGCTGCTATTCCGGGCTCTCTCATCCCGCAAAACTCGCAAAACCCAATGGCAGTTGCTGATTATTTTAACCAACATAAAGAGTTGGCCATCTGGTTCGATCGCCTTTCCCTATTTGATGTCTATTCTTCACCATGGTTTAGCGCAATTTATATTCTGCTTTTTCTCTCTTTAATTGGATGTGTACTTCCTAGGTCAATCGAACACTTTCGGGCTGCCCGAGCGTTACCGCCAAAAACGCCAAAAAACCTAGCTCGCCTAGAAAATTTCGAAACCTGGTCTTCAACTGGAAGTGAGTTAGCAGTTGCTAAGAATTGGTTTAAATCTAACCACTTCAGGCTTCTCGAGGATGAAACCTCAATCTCAGCAGAGAAAGGTTCTTTACGGGAAACTGGAAATCTCTTATTCCATATCTCACTAATTTTGATTTTAATTGGCGTTTTAATTGGCGGTCTTTTTGGAGTGCGGGGAAGTGCGATTGTTAATCAAGGCGATCGATTCGTTAATAATGTAACTTCGTACGACACAATTACTTTTGGGCGAATAAACAATGAAAAATCGCTTCCCCCTTTCACGATTACCGTAGATAAATTTGTAGCGAAGTACAACACCTTGACTGGTTCGCCAGAGGATTACACCCTCTTTGTAACTACAGTTGCCGAACCTGGTGCTCAGCCAAAGAAACAAGTAGTTAAAGTAAATAGCCCACTAACTTTTGGCAGCACTCGAGTATATTTACAAGCAAATGGATATTCTCCAATAGTCACTGTGCAAGATAAAAAAGGAGATGTAACTTTCCAAGGGCCAGTGCCATTCTTGCCACAAGATGGAAATCTCAGATCAATTGGGGCAATTAAAGTTCCGGATGGTGATCCACAACTAGGTTTTGTCTCATCTTTCGTTCCAACTTATGCCCGTAGTGCAGATCAAGGTGCAATCTCGGTATTTCCTGAGCTACTTGATCCAAAATTACTCTTTTCAGTGTGGCAAGGTGATTTAGGTCTGGACTCTGGAAAGCCGCAATCGGTTTATCGCATCGATACTACGAAAATGAAGCAGATCGCGCTTAGTTCCCTTAAGCCAGGGGAATATCTCAACTTTAGCGAGGGCACCATTACTTTTGAAGGGGTAGTTCCTTGGGTAAATCTGCAGTTCGCGAGCGATCCAGGTAAGAGATTTTCATTAATCGGTGGCATAGTTGCGATCCTTGGTTTGTTAGCTTCACTCTTCACCAGGCGCCGCCGAATCTGGATTCGCGTTGAAGATGGCGAAGTTCAGGTGGCGAGTTTGGCGAAGAATGGTGCGCCGGGTCTAGCAACTGAAATGGCAGAATTTGTTTCAAATTTGAAAGGAATATAGATGTCAGCACAAGATTGGGCTTACCTATCTAACTACTCCATCTATTCCGCAATGGTGCTCTTTACTCTGGCATTTTTTGGTCATGCTTATGAAACGGCTTGGGCGGTACGCACACCCATTGCTTCTGATGAAAGGCACGGAAATTTAATTGCTAAGACGCTAGATAACTCCAGAACTCAGAAAGCCATGCGAATCGCAACTGCCATGATGATTCTTGGTTTTGCCTTTCTGTTCTTCGGAGTAATCGCCCGCGGAATCTCAGCTGGTCGAGTACCTTGGGGAAACATGTACGAGTTTTCGATTACTGGTGCATTGGCATTTACCGGGGCTTATCTTTTTGCGCTTCGCAAATATGATTTACGTTGGCTTGGCGTATTAGTTTCTTTCTCTGTGCTAATAACTCTGGGCACCGCGATTACACTTCTATATCGACCAAGTGCACCACTTGTTCCAGCGCTAAAATCAACTTGGCTAGTCATCCACGTTTCAGCCGCAATAATCTCAGGCGGCGTTTTCTTGCTGGCAAATGTGATCGCTGCTTCTTATCTCTACTTAGACAGTATGGAGAATAAAGGTCCACGCAAAGCATGGGCGCAGCGTCTGCCATCACTTGAAGTGCTAGATCAACTTTCCTATCGCCTCGTAGCGTTTGTCTTTCCGCTGTGGACATTTGCAGTGATTGCTGGTGCAATCTGGGCTGAAAGTGCTTGGGGAAGATATTGGGGCTGGGACCCTAAAGAGACTTGGGCCTTTATTACCTGGGTTGCCTACGCCGCATACCTACACGCGCGTGTCACTGTTGGCTGGCGCGGTCGTCGAGCCGCTTGGCTCTGCCTATTAGCTGGATCAACCTTCTTATTTAATTATGTATATGTAAACGTTTGGGGAACCGGAAAACATACATACTCCGGCCTTTAAGCATTACCTGCAACTAATCAGAAGTGAATGAAAACGACCGGGATATTTATATTTTCCGATTGCTTCAAAAGAAATATCCGTTTCCGGCAATATTTTCCAATCATCAACTTCGCGCAAGAAAGTTGAAATTAGTGCGGCAGTTTCAACTTCAGCCACGTGATTACCAATGCAAGTATGAGGTCCGAAGCCAAAAGATAAATGTGGATTCCGTTCGCGATGAATATTGATTTGATCCGGCTCGCTAAATATAGAATCATCGAAATTGCCTGAAACGAAACTCAAATGATCGTAATCTGCCGGATCTCGTAATTCTTCGGGCAAGTTTCTTAAGGCGGCAGGCACTCGCTCCATTCTTGGTAGTGGCGAAAGAAACCGCAGTACTTCGTGTATTGCGCTTCCTAATTTCTCTGGATTTTCCCGGAGAAATTCGCGGTCGGCGATTGCTGTAGCTAGATGCCAAATCATTCCGCTCATTAGCTTAACTACTGTGTCACGGCCACCCGCTAAAAGAACATTGGCGATTCCATACATCTCAATTCGCGAAATTGGCTCGCCCTCAATTTGTAATCTTGAAATGAAGGTCCAGACATTGTCCTCATCAGAATTTTCAGCCTCATCAAAGACAGTTTTCAAATATCTATCTAAATGAACACCGCTTCGCCCTTCGGGAGTATTTATCCAAACATCTGAACCCCAAGAGAGCCATTCTTCGACATCCTGCGGACGGTTATAGATAACGCCTAAACAATGGCCAACCATCGGTAAGGCAAGCCCAGATACAACCTCTCCTACACCATTAACTTTGAACTGTGAGATCAAGCGATCGGCAATTGCTTCAAATTGTGGAATCATTTTCTCGATTTTTGGCTTTACAAAAAGTGGTGTTAGAGCAGTGCGGTATAAATGATGTTTTGGCGGGTCAACCTCGAGTGGAATTTGGCGATAAGTTCGCACATCACGATCGCCTTGCAAATCAGATGAGTAATTGTCGGTATCTCGCGCCGCTGCACGAACATTCGCGTGGCCAACTATTTCGGACATGTATTTAAACTATCATTTAGTCGTGCCTGCAACTGGACTGCAAATACCTGCTGCGATAACAAATTCGCTACAAATTTTAAAGGGGAAAGTCTCAGATGCCAGATATGAATTAGCCGAAGGAGCAATCAACCGGCTTTTTTCAAATACTTTAACCCGTTCGGTCGATGGTTCAATATTTGTAATTACTGGCGATATTCCAGCAATGTGGCTCAGAGATTCCACTTGGCAAATTAGACCATTGCTGGCATCGGCTAATAACCTTGAAGTTACGCAAATAATCGCTGATGTTTCGCGTCGACAAGTGGAATTTGTCTTGATTGATCCGTATGCAAATGCTTTCAACCCAACACCAGATGGCAATTGCTGGCATAGAGATTTCCCAGATCAGAGCCCATGGGTATTTGAACGTAAATTCGAACTTGATTCGTTAGCTGCCGTTTTAGATTTAGCGATAAGACTGTACTCAGTTACGGGTTATACCGAACACTTCACTGATCGATTTATTGAAGCAGTCAAAGTGATTCTTGATTTGCTGAATCGAGAGCAAAACCATGACCCAATTAGTTATCGATTTAAACGATCTGATGTGCGAGATTTTGATTTCTTAAGTAACGATGGGTATGGAGCGCCAGTTGCGCGCACCGGAATGGTCTGGAGCGGCTTTCGACCAAGTGATGATGCCTGCCAATATGGCTATTTGATTCCGGCTAACGCTCACATGGCAAAGGTGCTAGAACTTCTAGCCGAGCTACCTGATCAAGTGTTTCCAGATCGTGAGAGTAAATTGCGAGCAAAACGAATAAGCGAAGATATTAAGAGCGGAATAGCCAAATACGGAATAGTCGAATTCGCTGGCCAACAAATTTATGCGTATGAATGCGATGGTTTTGGCAATTTTCTGCTACAGGATGATGCAAATATTCCCAGCCTTTTATCGTTGCCATATTTAGGTGTTTGCGATGAAACTGATGCGATCTACTTAAATACCCGTAAATTTCTACTCAGTGAAGATAATCCCTATTTTTATCAAGGGAAAGTTTTAACTGGATTAGGTTCCCAGCACACGCCAGCCGAGCAAGTGTGGCCATTAGGAATTGCGATGCAAGGAATTACAAGTACGTCAGCAGCAGAGATTGAAAGTTGTTTGCAGATGCTAGAACTTAGTCATGCCGGAACTAAACAGATGCATGAATCTGTCGGAATGGATGATCCAAGCATTTTTACGCGAGCTTGGTTTTCCTGGGCAGATATGACTTTCTATCACTTGCTCTTAAAGTCAGTTAATCTGATTTAACAACGCGATAACTTTGTAAGCTCGCATCTGTTGCATATGCAATTCGTACACCTGCTGCTTTATTTGCTGCTAGACCCTCAAGAATTTCACTGGTCAATACTTCGCCTGGAGCAACGACAGCAACGCCAGGCGGATACGGAGCAATTAAATCTGCCGAAATTCGACCAGTAGCGCGTTCGGCTTTAATCAATTCGGTATCGGCAAAGTAAGCATCACGCATTGAAATTCCAAATTGAGGTACTACTGACCAGCTAAGCGCAGTTGCAGATTCACGTGGCAGTCCAATTAGACTTTGCAAAATTGGAAGTAGCGTTTTAGTGAGTTGTTCGAAACTTGCAGAATCATCAGCCAAAGTCGCTAAGAAGACAACAGTGTCACGGTCAGCCATTTCAACTCGGATATTTGCCTTGAGTAATTCATTTTCAATGGCTACGCCAGAGGTGCCAAGTTGGTTAGCACGCAAAACGATTTTCACGGGGTCGAAGCGATTGGGTGGAAAATCAGCTGGCGACAAGAAGATCGGCCGATCAAAGTGGGCTGAAATTTCAGATTTGAACTTCGTGACCTGGGAGATTAACTCGCTCAATAATTCAGAACCGCGTGTTTGTAACAGTGCTCGGCAGCCATCAATCGAAGCGAGGGGAGCACCAGCCGGCGAAGTTGTGTGTGTTGTTTCAAAACTCTGCTCGAGACGAGCTAGATTCAAAAATTCACCGCGAGCAATCAAAAGCGCTGAGGCGCTGTATCCAGGAAGTGCCTTATGGGTACTTGTTATTAAGGCATCTGCACCTAATTGCATAACATGCTTAGGCAACTGCGAGTTGAAACCAAAGTGTGCACCCCATGCCGCATCGATTACTACGGGGATCTTATGAGCATGAGCTGCACTGATTAATTCCGGAAGTTGCGAAATGGTTCCTAAATAACCAGGCTCAGTTAGTAACAGCGCGATTGGTTTTTGCGGAAGTACTCGCTCTAATTCAGCGACCGGAATCCCAGTAGGCACTCCTGTCGCAGCATCAATTTCTGGCGATAGCCAAATTGGTTCTAATCCAGCTAGAACTAGGGCACTTAAGACGGAGCGGTGTGCAGTACGTGCAACCGCAATCTTGTCGCCAGGTTTTCCAAGCGCCAATATGACAGCTTGATTTACATGGGTTGATCCACCAGTTGAGAATCGCGCGTAGTCACCACACCATAATTTCGCCGCGAGTGATTCAGCGAGTTTTAAGGTCTGGTTTGTTAACTTAATTTCATCTAACCCCCCGTAGAGTGGAGTATCCGTATCAACCACAGCGCCCAATCCGAGATCTAGCTTGTGGGCGCGCTGCTTGTGACCTGGAATTGTGAAAGGGGTTCGTGCTACCTCGAAGTAACGTAAGTAAGCGTCTAGCAGAGGAGCATTTTCGCGCAGCGCTTTGAGGTAGGTCATAGCCACAAGCCTAACTTCTGGTCGCCCTGATGAGAAATAAGGCCTTAGACTTTTCTCATGACCGTACTAACTTCAGTTCCTCAGCAACGTCTCTTGGTTACAGAGATTCCTGGACCAAAATCTAAGGCAGAGATTCAACGTCGCAGTGAAGAAGTTTCAGGCGGATTGGGAATTGCATTTCCTTCGGTGATTGCGAGTACTGGTGGCGCAATTCTGGTTGACCTTGATGGCAATCAGATTATTGATATGGCTTCAGGAATTGGCGTTACCAATGTTGGCAATAGCGCTCCACGAGTTGTAGATCGAGTAATTGAACAAATTCAAGCTTTCTCTCATACCTGTTTCACAGTTGTTCCATATCCGGGTTATATCGATGTTTGTGCAAAGTTAAATGCATTAACCCCCGGAACACATAAGAAGAAATCAGTTCTGGTTAACTCAGGAGCCGAAGCGGTTGAAAATGCGGTAAAGATTGCGCGTAATGCCACGAAGCGTCAAGCAATTGTAGTTTTTGAACACGCGTACCATGGCCGGACAAACTTAACGATGGCGCTTACTGCAAAAAATCTTCCATATAAAGAGGGCTTTGGGCCATTTGCAGGCGAGATCTATCGCATGCCAATGCCATACGAACTTCGTTGGCAAGGCGATAAAGCCACAATTACCCAAGATGCTCTTTTGCATATCGAACATAAAATTGAAAAAGAGATTGGCGCACATAATGTTGCTGCAATCTTGATCGAACCAATTCAAGGTGAAGGTGGCTTTGTTGTTCCGCCAAAGGGGTTCTTGCCTGGACTTTCGAAGTACTGTGCCCAAAACGGAATCATCTTTATTGCCGATGAAGTTCAAACCGGTTTTGCTCGCACTGGAAATATGTTTGCAGTTGAAAATGAAAATGTAGTTCCGGATATGATAATTACAGCTAAAGGTATCGCTGGTGGCCTGCCACTTGCCGCAGTAACTGGTCGAGCAGAGATTATGGATGCAGTTCATGTCAGCGGCTTGGGTGGAACTTATGGCGGTAACCCAGTTGCCTGCGCGGCTTCGCTTGGCGTTTTCGAAACAATCGAAGAAGAAGGATTAATTCAGCGCGCACGTGAGGTTGGCGAAATTCTCGGCTCTTCACTTCGGGCGCTAATGGCAAAGTATCCAGTTATTGCCGAAGTTCGCGGCCGCGGTGCTATGCAAGCCATTGAGCTGGTAAAGCCAGGTTCCCTCGAGCCAAATAGCGACGCGATGACGAAGGTGATTAATTTCTGCGCTAAGAAAGGTGTTTTACTTCTTTCAGCCGGAACTTATTCGAATGTAATTCGTTTCTTACCACCACTTGTTATCTCTGATGAATTGCTGCGCGATGCAATGAGCGTTCTTGATGAAGCTTTTGCTTCACTTTAAGAGTTTGGTAACTTACTTTTAAAGTCCCCGCAAGAAATCTGGATCATCATCTGGTGCAATAGAACGTTTGCGTTTTGTGCCCCCGTTGCCTGGCCGCTTTGGGCGTCCGGCAACTAAATAGCCAATTGCGCCAACTGTTGGCAGAAACATAATTATTAGAATCCAGCCCCAACGTGGCAAAGTTCTGACTTCTGAATCATCTCGCTGGGCACAATCAATTAAACCGTAAATTTGAATACCGATTGTTAAAACAATAAAGAGGATTCTGGCCATGGGTTTAGTTTAACCAGTTCTTAATTAAGTGCGAGAGCAACCGATAAAACAATAGCGAACCAAAGTTGCAACTGCCCTGTCCTAGCTAAAAGTGATATCAAGGCTGGGCCGGAGGCTCCAGAACGAACCTGATTTGAGATCACTAAGGTTTGTGGCAATAGGGCCAAGGTAAGTAAAGTATTTTCGCCTGGAATCGAAAGCGCTGCAATATGTGCAAGAAGGAGCAGCGCGATAAAGAGTTTCCGCGCACCTGAATCACCAAGTCGAACGGCAAGGGTTCGTTTTCCAACTATTTCATCTTGAGCGCGATCACGTAAATTATTGATCGCCAAAATTGCGCAAGCTAGGCAACCCATCGAAATTGCCGCGATAAAACTTTTCCATGTAACTAACTCAGTTTGGACAAAGTAAGAACCCATAGTGGCCACTAAGCCAAAGAAGAGAAAGACCGAAATTTCACCGAGCCCGAAATAACCATATGGGTACTTGCTACCGGTGTAAGTCCAGGCCGCCAAAATTGCCACTGCACCTATTGCGATTAACCAGAGCGAAGTTGCTAGAGCCAGGAACAATCCAATTACGCTAGCGATTGCAAATGAAGTAAAAGCTGCCTGCTTTACCGATTTAGCACTTGCTAAACCTGAGGCAACTAATCGAGTGGGTCCAACTCGACTATCGTCAGTGCCTTTAATGCCATCGGAGTAATCGTTGGCAAAGTTGACGCCAACCTGGAGCGAGAGACTTACTATTAAGGCTAATCCCGCCGTGACAAAGTCAGCGTCACTTGCGGCTAAGGCAGTTGCAACTACAACTGGCGCAATCGCAGCAGGCAAAGTTCTGGGACGAGCCCCAACGATCCACTTATTCAAGTTCTGACTCCGTTTTCGTGTCTAATTGGATTGCTAATTGCGCCAATGCGACTCGATCTACTTTTCCAATTCCGATTAAAGGTAGTGCAATGGTTTGATGGAATCGCTTTGGCTTCGCGGCATTGCCAAATTTTTCGACCAATAGTTTTTCGATCTGGCTGGGAAAATTAGCGGGAGCAGCCACGGCTGCGATGTGAAGTTCTTGCCCCCATTTTTCGCTCGGAACTGCAAAAGCTGCGAACTCTAATTTAGGAAAGTTTTGTGAAATTACACTCTCGATTACATAAAGCGAGATGTTTTCGCCACCACTGATAATTACATCATCACCACGACCGAGAACTAATAATTTTCCATCGATAATTTCCCCAATATCGCTGGTTTGAAACCAGCCACCAGAGTCCAAATTTAAGTTGTTAGCTAGTACGGATCCAGAAATTTTTATAAAACCAGTTTCCGAAATTTCGACTTTGACACCCGCAAGTGGATCTCCGTTATAAACGCAGCCACCAGATGTTTCCGACATTCCATAACTCTTAATCAATCGAATTCCAGCAGCACCAGCCTGATTGGCTAGTTCAGAGTTTAAGGCAGCACCGCCAACTAAAACCAGTTTCGTACTCTGCAAATGTCTGAGCAATCGCTCATCGCCATTTAGTGCGTTATAAAGCTGAGTCGGAACGATCGCCGTGTAATCAACTTTGGGATATTCACCGGCAAAACCAATTAAGTTAACCGGAATTGTGCCAAGTTCTAAACTGCGCATTAATACATTGACTGCAGCAACATGTGTTAGTGGTAGTAAAAGTGACCACGTCTCGCCAAAATTTGCATCTAAATATTTATTTGAGGCTTTAGCTGATGCGATCAAAGCACTGGCGCTTAACGAAATTTCTTTATTAGCCCCAGTGCTTCCGGTAGTTGTAACTACCACGGCGGTTTTGGCATCAACGTGGGTACTCGTAGCTGCGCCAAATCCCAGTGCAGGACCATCGGAAACCAAGGCCTTGGCAAGGCTGGCCATAATCTGTGTGATTGACCACGCCCCGTCTATAAGGCGCACTTCACGTTGTGACTTGGTATCCATATCGCCCGTAGGCTATCGCTCCTAGACCACGCTTTCACTTCCTGGAGGAAAAATGAGCAAACCAATTAAGCGAGATTTTGGCAGTCGCGAGATTCCTAAGTGGCAGACCGCTCCAGGTGGCGAAAACTTCAAAGATATTAAGTATGAAGTCGGCGATGGCATCGCAAAGATAACAATTAACCGCCCAGAAGTTCATAATGCATTCCGCCCACAAACTTTGGCAGAATTAAAAACCGCTTTTGATTATGCTCGCGATAACGCTGAAGTTGGCGTGATTATTTTCACTGGCGAAGGCACTCAAGCCTTCTGCTCAGGTGGCGATATAAACGTCCGCGGTGATGATGGATACCTTGGCGATGATGAATTAGCGAAGAAAGGTATTGGCCGATTAAATGTTTTAGATTTGCAAGTACAAATTCGTCGTACACCAAAACCAGTAATTGCCATGGTTGCTGGTTGGGTAATTGGTGGTGGACATGTTCTGCACGTGGTTTGTGATCTAACAATTGCGGCGGATAACGCGCTCTTTGGGCAGACTGGCCCAATGGTTGGCTCCTTCGATGGTGGGTATGGTTCTGGACTTTTGGCAGCAAATGTTGGTCAGAAGAAAGCTCGTGAGATTTGGTTTATGACTCGGCAATACGATGCGCAAGAAGCACTAAAGATGGGCTTAATTAATACCGTAGTTCCACTTTCAGAATTAGAAGCAGAGACAGTTTCATGGTGCCGCGAAATGCTACGTAATTCGCCACTGGCACTTCGTTTACTTAAGGCAAGTTTGAATGCCGCTGACGATGGATTAGCTGGGGTTCAGCAGTTAGCCGGAGATGCCACCTTGTTGTTCTACATGACGCAAGAAGGACAAGAAGGTCGCGATGCTTATAAGGAAAAGCGGAGACCTGACTTTGGTAAATTCCCCAAGCGTCCGTAATTAACTTAAATGCTCAGTCAAATACTTGCTTCAATGCAGGTAGTTGCGCTGCCGTTAAAAAGTAAGTTTCGCGGAATTATGGTTCGTGAAGTCGCCCTGTTTGAGGGCCCAGCAGGCTGGGGTGAATTTGCGCCATTTCTTGAGTATAACGATCAAGAGAGTTCTACTTGGCTTTTAAGTGCGGTAGATGCCGCAACTAATAAAGCACCAATGGCACACCGTGGATTTATAAAAGTGAATGCAACCATTCCTGCGCTAACTGATCTTAAAGAAATTGAAGCGCTTTTAAATTCATTCAACGGTTGCGACACAATAAAGATTAAAGTGGGCGAGAATTTAGCCGAAGATGTTTTGCGAGTTGCCAGGGTTCGGGCACTACATCCAAAAGCAAAGCTGCGCCTAGATGTAAATGGTGGATGGAGCGTTGAGCAAGCGCTGACTAATCTCTACGAGATTTATGAAGAAGTTGGAGCACTGGAGTATGTTGAACAACCATGTGCGACGTTAGAAGAACTTCGCGAATTAAAAGCAAAATTAGCAATTGATCTAAAAATTGCCGGAGATGAAATAATTCGCAAAGCGCCCGATCCATTTGCACTTGATTTACAAGGTGCGGTCGATCTTTTGATGCTGAAAGTCGCACCACTTGGGGGAATCACTCGCGCTCGCGAAATAGGCGCTCACCATCAACTGCCACTAGTAGTTTCAAGTGCGCTTGATAGCGCTGTCGGAATTGGTTATGGCTTACAACTTGCTGCTTCCCTTCCAACTCTGGAATATGCCTGCGGATTAGCAACGGGCCAACTATTAAGCAGTGATATTGCTACATTGCCGCTAGAAAATGGCCAAATGGCAGTTCAATCAGTTTCACCAGACCCCGAATTGTTAGCAAAGTATGCTGTTCCAGTCGAACGATTAACTTGGTGGAAAGAACGCACTACGCGGGCTTTTTATGCAGGCACTGAACGTGAAATTAAGGCGAGAGGCTGGCAATGGTAAATACCTCAACATCGCTGGCTCGAGTAATTGTTCGCCAGCTAATTGAAGCCGGAATAACTGATGCGGTTATTTCGCCGGGATCGCGTAACGCACCACTTTCGCTCGCGATGTATGCCGCAGCCGAGAAAAAGTTATTAACTCTGCACATTCGGATCGATGAGAGATCGGCCGCTTATTTTGCGCTCGGATTAGCTAAGGCTAGTGGTCGACCAGTTCCGATTGTCTGTACTAGTGGCACAGCAGTAGCGAATTACCATCCGGCAGTTTTAGAAGCGCACCATAGCAATGTGCCGCTACTGGTGCTAACTGCTGATCGTCCAGCCAAGTTGCGACGAACCGGTGCAAATCAAACAACCGAGCAAGCCCGAATCTTCGGCAATGCCGTTCGCTACTTTGCGGATATTTCTGGGGGAGTATTCCCACTCGAGTTACCGCTAGATTCGCTAAATCGAGGACCAGTTCACTTAAATTTGCAATTTGAGGAACCACTTCTGCCGGATGAAAAATTTGACTGGTTAGCTGAAATTAAAATTTCTCCCAAAGCCAGACCTAACAGCAAACCAGCCGGAACATTAAAGGTAAATACCGCGCGCGGCGTTTTAATTGTTGGCCACGATCGTGGTGGATTATCGATTGCTGAAGTTTCCAAGATTGCATCTGAATTAGCTTGGCCAGTAATTGCCGAAGATCCACTCTCCTTCCCAGATGCAATTTCACATGCTGCCCTCTTCTTGGCATCTCCTGCGATTCGTATGAATTTAGCGCCAGAGACCGCGGTGGTTATTGGTCGCACCACCCTTTCCCGCTCGGTAAATGCCTTGATTTCTTCGGCTAAGAGCCAAATTGTGATTGACCCACGAATGGCAACAGTTGATACCTATCGAGTTGCTGATCAGAAATTTATAGTGCCGCCTGAAATTGAATCTCAACTCGCAGATGCAGATTGGCACGAGCAATGGCGCAAGTTAAGTAAGCGTGCTGCTAAGTTGATAAGTGAAATTTCGAATTGGTCAGAAAGTTCCCTTGCGAATGAGTTAGCAAAACAACTATCAGGCACAGTTTTCATTTCATCATCGCGGCCAATTAGAGATCTAGAAAGTTTCGCAACTGCGCGAGCCGAAGTAGAAACTTTTGCAAATCGCGGCTTGGCCGGAATCGATGGAAACATTTCGACAGCGCTTGGAATCGCAACCGCTCGTCGATGCGCAACCGCGATTATTGGTGACTTAGCTTTCTTGCACGACTTAACTGGTTTAGTCGGAAACACTACGGCTAATTTACGAATCATCGTGATAAACAACGATGGTGGCGGAATTTTCTCAACTCTACCTCAAGCCGGTGTTGCCGGATTTGAAACAGTTTTCGGAACACCGCATGGACTTGATTTAGAAAAAATCGCAAACGGTCTGGGCGTTAGCGCAAAAACTATAAACTCATTTATCGAATTAAAGAGCGCATTAGCAGAACCAATTTCGGGAATTTCAGTTCTAGTTTGTCAAATGCCAAGTCGAGAGAGTAATGCTGCTCAATTAAAAGCTTTGATCGCTAATTTAGAATCAAGTTAAAGCACTGCGCATCGGTGCAAATTTCGCTTCACTTTCAGCAAGCTCTTTAGCTGGTATCGAGCCATTAACAATTCCGCAGCCGGCAAAGATCCGAATCTCTTTGCCAGAAATCTGACCACATCGAAGGGCAATTCCAAGTTCGCCATCGCCCGCAGCATCAATCCAACCAACTGGGCCAGCGTATCGCCCACGATTTATACCTTCATTAGCGACAATGAGTTCAAATGCTTTCTGGGTTGGGGTGCCACAAACGGCTGCAGACGGATGCAATCTTTCTAATAGCGAAAAGCTATCAATTTGCTTTGTTTTTTCAACTAGTGCACCTGTGACATCGGTAGCCAAATGCATGACATTAGTTAAGTGCAGAACAAATGGTGACTCAGGAACGTTAGTTGAAGAGCAGAATGGTTCGAGTGCATCTGCGACTGAGCGCACTGCGTAATTGTGCTCTTCAAGATCTTTTGAGGAGCGAGCTAGCGAACCAGCCAATGCTAAGTCGCGTTCGTCATCGCCAGTCTTACTAATAGTTCCGGCTAAGACGCGTGAAGTAACCATGCCCTTACTTAAGCGAAGTAAAAGTTCAGGTGTTGCACCAACTAAACCATCGACCACGAAATTCCAAGTTGATGGATATTCGCGAGCTAAATTACGGATGACGTTTCGCGCATCAATATTGCTCTCGGCAATTGCGCGTTGATCGCGAGCTAATACAACTTTATCTACATTGCCACTTTGAATTTCACGAACTAATTTCGAAACATGATCTTCCCAATCTCGCTCAGAAATTTGTTCGTTCTGCCAAGTTAATTTTGCGGCGCTGGTTGCAGTAGCTTCAGTGGGCAGAATTGGTTGTGGCACATCGCCAATCCAAGTTAACCAAGATTTTCCATTACGTTGACCTACTAAAACTTTTGGAATTACCAAAACCGATTCTTCATCTTCTGAAAATGAGAATGAGGTAAAGAGGATCGGGCCGGTACCACTTGCATGTACAGAGTCTGCAACTGAGAAATTCTCTAATTGCTGATGCCACCAGATCCGCGCATCATCAAAGCGATTGGAGCCAGTAACTGTGGTGGCGGCATGAACACCCCAACCAACTAGGCCGTCACCACCGCGAACCCAAGCGAGAGGTGAGTCGGCTGGTAATAATTCGAGCAGCGGTAAATGATCACCGAGGCGGACAGTATTGATCGAAGCCATCTGCCCACCCTTCTAATCTCGCAAATTGGCGCTAAATTCATGCGCTTTAAGTTGTAGCCGAGCCTACCTTCAGAGAGAATGCACCTATGTCGCGAGCTAATCTCAATAAGGAGCCAGATGAAGTAGCTGCGATGTTCGATGGGGTAGCCAAGCGATATGACATGGTCAATGATCTGCTCAGCTTGGGGCGAACTAAAGCTTGGCGCCGTTCAACTACGGCCATTGTCGCCCCAAAGCCGGGGATGAAAATTTTGGATTTAGCTGCCGGTACTGGCTCATCGTCGGAACCCTTAGCTGCCGCAGGGGCCGAGGTGATTCCGGCTGATTTCAGTGAAGGAATGCTCGCCGCTGGCCGAAAAGCCCGCCCAAACCTACCTTTTACCAAGGCTGATGCCTTAAATCTCCCCTTCAAAGATGGCGAATTTGACCTAGTAACTATCTCTTTCGGCCTAAGAAATACCAATGATTTTGACTTAGCTTTACGCGAGATGCTTCGAGTGACAAAGAGCGGAGGCCGTCTGGTGATCTGTGAATTTAGCACCCCGGTATGGCGCCCCTTTCGTACCATTTATACCAATTATTTGATGCGCGCCCTTCCCTTAATCGCCCGGAAAATTTCTTCGAATCCAGATGCCTATATCTATCTTGCGGAGTCAATCCGATCATGGCCGAATCAAGTTGGCTTAGCCGAACACATTACGAGCGCTGGTTGGCAAAGCGTTAGTTGGCAAAATTTAACTGGTGGAGTTGTTGCAGTTCACAGCGCGGTAGCGCCGTAGCGGTAATAACCATCGCTTACCCGAGAATAGGATTACGCCCGTGACTGGAACAAGTAATCCATATATTCCAATTCTCGTAATTGGGGCCATTGGCTTCGGATTCGCCGCCTTTTCGGTAGGAATTGCCGCGATCACTGGGCCGGCCCGATACAACCGAGCCAAGCTAGAAGCATATGAGTGTGGCATCGAACCTTCTCCACAGGCGGCTGAAGGCGGACGTTTTCCAGTTAAATATTTTTTAACAGCAATGCTCTTCATTATTTTTGATATTGAAATTGTTTTCCTTTATCCATGGGCAGTTACCTTTGATCAACTTGGCCTATTTGGCTTAGTTGAAATGGGAATCTTCATCGCAACAGTTTTCGTTGCCTATGCCTATGTCTGGCGCCGCGGTGGATTGGAATGGGATTAATTTAAATGGGCCTAGAAGAGAAATTACCGAGCGGCTTTTTATTAACCTCAGTTGAAAAACTTGCGGGTTACATGCGCAAGAATTCCCTGTGGCCAGCGACTTTCGGTTTGGCATGTTGTGCAATTGAAATGATGGCAGCGGGTGCCGGTCGTTACGACTTAGCTCGTTTCGGAATGGAAGTATTTCGCGCATCCCCTCGTCAAGCAGATTTAATGATCGTAGCTGGCCGGGTATCGAACAAGATGGCGCCAGTACTTCGTCAGATTTATGATCAAATGGCGGCACCAAAATGGGTTATCGCTATGGGTGCATGTGCATCATCCGGCGGAATGTTTAATAACTACGCCATCGTGCAAGGTGTTGATCACGTTGTCCCAGTAGATATTTATCTACCAGGTTGCCCACCTCGTCCGGAAATGTTGATGGATGCGATTCTTAAATTGCATGATCAGATTTACGTTGAAAAACTTGGCCCGAATCGTGAATTAGTTATTAAGAATGTTGAAGCTGCTGCACTTGCTGCGCTTCCAACCCATCAAATGAAGGGGTTGCTAGCGTAATGAGCGCAGAAGATCGTGGCTCTTTTGGAACTCATGGCACCGGAGACACCTCAGGTTACGGCGGCTTGGTTCGCACCCAGGTAACTCCTGGTTCAACCGAACGCCCATACGGTGGATATTTTGATCAAGTTGCCGACGACCTAGAGCGCGCGTATCCAGATTTTGCTGATGCCATCGAGCGCATTGTTGTTGATCGCGGTGAATTAACTCTTCATATCAAACGAGAACGTCTAGTTGAAGTGGCATTGATTTTGCGTGATCGTTTGAAGTTTGAAAATTGTTTGGGAGTTAGCGGAGTTCACTATCCAGCTGATACAAATCGCGAACTTCATGCGGTTTATCCACTGCTTTCAATGACAAATAACCAACGTATTCGGCTTGAAGTTAGCGTGCCAGATTCTGATCCACACATTCCTTCGCTAGTTGAAGTATGGGCAGGAAATAACTGGAACGAACGCGAAACTTTTGACATGTTCGGAATTATTTTTGATGGTCACCCAGGTCTTACTCGCATCTTGATGCCAGATGATTGGCAAGGCCATCCACAACGTAAAGATTATGCACTCGGCGGAATTGCAGTTGAGTACAAGGGCGCAGAAACACCTCCACCTAGCGAACGTAGGTCATATAAGTGAGCACATATGTAGATCCATACGCCTCCTCACGCGAAACAACCGAAGGAACTGTTTTCGCAGTTACCGGAGGCGATTGGGATTCACTAGTAACGGAAATTGGTCAGGCTAAAGAAGAACGCGTTGTCGTAAACATGGGCCCGCAACACCCATCAACTCACGGCGTGCTTCGGTTGGTTCTAGAACTTGAAGGCGAAACTGTCACCGAAGTTCGTTGCGGAATTGGTTACTTGCATACAGGTATTGAGAAGAACACCGAATACCGCAGCTGGACTCAAGGCGTAACTTTTGTTACTCGCATGGATTACTTGTCGCCAATCTTTAACGAAACTGCTTACTGCTTAGGCGTTGAGAAACTGCTAGGCATTGAAGCGCCAGAGCGAGCAAATCAGATTCGCGTATTGATGATGGAGTTCAATCGAATTTCATCTCACATGGTTGCACTCGGTACCGGCGCTCTTGAACTCGGTGCGCTCTCACCAATGATTTTCTGCTTCCGCGAACGCGAGCGAGTGCTAGATATTTTCGAATTAATCTCGGGTCTACGCATGAATATGGCATATGTGCGTCCAGGTGGCGTGGCTCAAGATCTGCCAAAGGGTGCGATTGCCAAGATTCGCGAAACCGTTGCCGAACTTCGTCAGAACTTTAAAGATAACGAAAAGCTATTGGTTGGCAATTCAATCTGGATGAAGCGAACCGAAGGCATTGGTTACCTTGATCTGGCTGGTGCAACAACTCTTGGAGTCACTGGTCCAGTTCTTCGTTCAACTGGCTTGCCTTGGGATCTGCGCAAGATGCAACCATATTGTGGTTACGAGCAGTATGACTTCGATGTTATTACTGCTGATACTTGCGATGTTTACGGTCGTTTCTTAATTCGCGTTGCTGAACTCGAACAATCACTTCGCATCATTGAACAAGCATGTGACAAGTTAGAAAAATCTGAAGGTCAACCAGTAATGGTGGAAGATAAGAAGATCGCTTGGCCATCACAACTTTCAGTTGGCAACGATGGAATGGGTAATTCACTCGATCACATCCGCGAAATCATGGGTGAGTCTATGGAGTCTTTGATTCACCATTTTAAATTAGTAACAGAAGGTTTCCGCGTTCCAAATGGTCAGGTTTATGCGGCAGTTGAATCACCACGTGGCGAACTTGGCGTTCACTTAGTTTCTGATGGTGGCACACGTCCATACCGGGTTCACTTCCGCGAACCATCTTTCAATAACTTGCAATCTACTTCAGCGATGTGTGAGGGCAGCATGGTTGCCGACATCATCGGTGCGGTCGCTTCTATCGATCCGGTAATGGGCGGAGTTGATCGTTAATGGCGTATAACGATGAACAGTTAGCGGTAATGGAATCAATCATTGCCCGCTACCCTCGAAAGCGCTCTGCAATTATGCCTTTACTTCACTACAGCCAATCAATCGCTGGCTATGTGACAAATGAGGCAATTGAAATTATTGCTCAATTACTTGAATTAGAAACCGCTGAAGTAACTGCAGTTTCTACTTTTTATACCCAATACAAACGACAAGCAGTGGGCGAGTACCACGTAGGAGTATGTACAAATACTTTATGCGCAGTAATGGGCGGAGACGCTATTTTCGCTGGCCTGAAAGAGCATTTAGGTGTTGAAAATGATGGCGTTACAGCTGATGGCAAAGTTTCACTCGAACATATTGAATGTAATGCGGCTTGCGATTACGCACCTGTAGTTATGGCCAACTGGGAGTTCTACGATAACCAAACTGTGCAATCAGCAAAAGATTTAGTTGACTCAATGCGAGCCGGAAATCCAAAGCCACCAACTCGCGGACCAAATAAGTTGGTAACTTGGAAAGAAGCATCTGCTGTTCTTGCTGGCCTTAATGATGGCTTAGCAAATGAAGGTGTTCAGGCTGGCGAACCATCTCTACTTGGCTTAAAGCTAAGCAAGGAAGGAAAGTAATGACAAAACTAGCGCCAGTACTTTCTGCACATTGGGATGAAAAAGATTCCTTCACTATTGAAGCTTATAAACGACATGGTGGTTACACCGCTTCAGCCAAAGCTCTTGCGATGGACCCTGACGCAGTAATTCAACTAATTAAAGATTCTGGATTGCGTGGTCGCGGTGGTGCCGGTTTCCCAACTGGCATGAAGTGGGGCTTTATTCCGCAGGGTGATAACAAAGATCACTATTTAGTTGTAAATGCTGATGAATCAGAACCAGGCACTTGTAAAGACATGCCGCTCTTGATGGCAAATCCACATGTACTTGTTGAAGGTTGCATCATTGCTGCACACGCAATTCGTGCAAAGCAGGCTTTTATTTATATTCGCGGCGAAGTTACTCACATAGTCCGTCGGCTAAACCAAGCAATTGCTGATGCATATGCAGCTGGCCACTTGGGCAATGGAATTGATCTAGTTCTCCACGTCGGGGCAGGTGCTTATATTTGCGGCGAAGAAACTGCGCTCCTTGATTCACTCGAAGGTTTCCGAGGCCAACCTCGCTTACGTCCACCATTCCCAGCTATTGCTGGTTTATATGCTCGACCAACCGTTGTAAATAACGTGGAATCGATCGCTTCGGTTCCAGCAATTATTAGCAATGGTGCCGAGTGGTATCAATCAATGGGTACGGAAAAGAGCAAAGGAACCACGCTTTATTCTCTCTCTGGCCATGTTGCAAACCCTGGCCAATTTGAAGCACCACTCGGAATTACCCTACGCGAAATCCTTGAACTATCTGGCGGAATTCGTAAAGGTCACAAATTAAAGTTCTGGACACCAGGCGGATCTTCAACTCCACTATTTACTGATGCGCATCTTGATGTGCCTCTTGATTATGAAGGTGTAGCCGGCGCTGGTTCAATGTTGGGCACCAAAGCACTTCAGATCTTTGATGAAACAACTTGTGTAATTCGGGCGGTATTGCGTTGGACTGAGTTTTACAAGCACGAATCTTGCGGAAAGTGCACACCTTGTCGCGAAGGTACTTGGTGGTTGGTTCAGATTCTGCGTGATCTCGAGAATGGTAAAGGTACCGAAGCTGATTTAGCTAAGTTGCTAGACCTTTGTGACAATATTATGGGCCGCTCATTCTGTGCTCTTGGTGATGGTGCAACTAGCCCAATTACTTCATCAATTAAGTATTTCCGCGATGAGTACATCGCTCACGTGACAAATGGCGCATGTCCATTTGATCCAATTGCCAGCACGCTATTTGAAGGGGCTGATGCATAGTGACAACTGAAACTGATGTAGTAGTCGAGCAAATTACTTTAGTAATTGATGGCTTTGAAGTAACCGTACCTAAAGGCACATTAGTAATTCGCGCCGCTGAAAAACTTGGCATTCAGATTCCACGGTTCTGTGATCACCCTCTTTTAGATCCAGTTGGTGCTTGCCGCCAATGTTTAGTAGATATCGAAATCAATGGCCGCGCCTTTCCAAAGCCACAAGCTTCATGCACCATCCCGGTTGAGCCAGGCATGATCGTAAAAACACAATTAACTTCTCCAGTTGCAGATAAGTCACAAAAAGGTGTGATGGAGCTATTGCTAGCAAACCACCCACTAGATTGCCCAGTCTGCGACAAGGGTGGCGAGTGCCCATTGCAGAACCAAGCGATGAGCAACGGCAATCCAGATATGCGTCTTGATGGCACAAAACGCACTTTCGAAAAGCCAGTCGCGATTTCAAGTTCAGTTCTTCTCGATCGCGAACGCTGTGTTCTTTGCGCACGTTGTACTCGTTTTTCAGATCAAATCGCGAGCGATGCATTTATTACTCTGAATGAACGCGGCGCACTGCAACAAGTTGGAATTTACGAGGAAGATCCATTTAAGTCTTACTTCTCGGGCAATACCGTTCAGATCTGCCCAGTTGGTGCACTGACCGGAACTTCATATCGTTTCCGTGCTCGCCCATTCGATTTAGTTTCAACTCCATCTGCGTGCGAACACTGTGCTTCAGGTTGCGATCTACGTACCGATGTTCGCCGTGGCAAAACACTGCGCCGACTTGCAGGAGATGATGCTGAAGTAAACGAAGAGTGGAACTGCGATAAAGGTCGCTGGGCATTTAAATATGTAACTTCAACAGATCGTTTAATGGTTCCGCAGGTTCGCAACGAAAATGGCGAACTAGTTACTGCCTCATGGCCAGAGGCCATTGCAGCTGCTGCCGCTGGTTTAAGTGATGGCGCAGCAGTTCTAGTTGGTGGTCGAGCAACTTATGAAGATGCTTATGGTTACAGCAAATTTGCTCGCGTAACACTAGGTACAAACGATATCGATTTCCGTGCCCGCATTTCTTCCGACGAAGAGCGTGATTTCTTAGCGGCTCGAGTAGTAAACAACTCAACTACTTATCGCGACATTGATAAGGCAGATCACGTATTGCTAGTTGGCTTTGAACCTGAAGAAGAGTCACCAATTGTTTTCTTGCGCATCAATAAGCAATTTAAGAAGCGCGGCTTGAAGGTAACTTCAATCGGCAGCAAAGAATCAATCGCAGTTGAGAAGTTAAGTGCGAACTTTGTATCGGTTCAACCTGGCCAAGAAGCTGCTGCGGTGGCTGCTCAAGAGCTGACCAATAAGTCAGTAATTTTGGTAGGCGAGCGAGCAGCTGAAAGCGCTGGTTTATTGAGTGCGACTGCGGCATTAGCCGACCGCACTGGCGCAAAGCTAGCCTGGATTCCTCGTCGCGCCGGCGAACGCGGCGCACTTGCCGCAGGCGCTATCGGCAACTTGTTGCCTGGTGGCCGCCCAGTCTCTGATGCTGCAGCACGAGTGGATATCGCTTCTGTCTGGAACTTGGATTCTCTGCCAAGTGAAATCGGCCGTAACTCTGATCAAATAGTTGCAGCTGTAAACGACGGAAAGATTAAGGCGCTCGTAGTTGGTGGCGTTGATCCACTTGATGGCCCAAATCCGGATTCAACAATTGCAGCACTTAAGCAGGCATTTGTAGTCTCCCTAGAAATTGCTGACAGTGAAGTTACTAAATATGCCGATGTAGTTTTGCCAGTTGCAGCAATCACTGAGAAGAGCGGTTCTTTCCTTAACTGGGAAGGTCGCGCTCGCGAATTCGATATTGCGGTTGATTCTCTACATCGCAGCGACCTTCGAATCCTTTCGATGATCGCTGATGAAATGGGTAAATCAATTTCACTGGGAACTGTTGCAAATGCCGCAAAAGAACTTGCCGCAATTGGAAACTGGGATGGCGCAACAATCGCGAGCCCTTCCGTTTCCGCGGCAGGTGCTCATGCAGTTTCCGGCGATCAAGCAGTTTTGACGTCATGGCGTCGCTTGCTAGATCTGGGTACTTTACAAAAAGGTGAAGAAAATCTAGCGGGCACTGCTCGTCGTACTGTTGCCGTTATTTCACCAAAGCGCGCTGCCGCGCTTGGAGTAGTAGATGGTCAACTACTTAAGATTTCAAATAACAATGGTTCAGTAACCCTTCCTGCGCTAGTTGAGAATATTCATGAAGATGCAGTTTGGGCGCCGCGCAATTCAGTTGGCTCGCAATTACTGGCTAACCTCGGAGTCGCACATAACTCAGTAGTTACGGTGGTGAAAGCATGACAAATGCTCAATTAATCGCAGGCGATCCAGGCTGGTTAATCGCGGTAAAAGGCTTACTGGTCTTTGTTTTATGCGTGCTGTTAACCCTGATGTCTGTGTGGGGAGAGCGTCGCATTGTTGCTCGCATGCAGCAGCGTCTCGGACCTAACCGCGTTGGTCCCTTTGGCTTAATTCAATCTTTAGCTGATGGCGTTAAGTTGGCGCTTAAGGAAGATTTAATTCCAGCGGCTGCCGACAAAATTGTTTTCATAATCGCGCCAATTATTAGCGCAACAACTTGCTTTATGTCATTCGCAGTTATCCCATTTACTGGCGAAGTAAAACTCTTTGGAAAAGTCACAGCTATGCAGTTAACTGATATTCCGGTCGGCGTTCTATATATCTTGTCGATTGCTTCAGTTGGCGTTTATGGAATTGTTTTAGCCGGTTGGTCATCAGGATCTACCTACCCACTTCTCGGTGGTCTTCGTTCAAGTGCGCAAGTTATCTCTTATGAAATTGCGATGGGACTTTCACTCGTTGCAGTATTTATTTACGCCGGTTCCATGTCAACATCTGAAATTGTGGCGGCTCAAGATCACTGGTGGTACTCAGTTGTTCTCTTCCCATCCTTCCTTATTTATGCAATATCAATGGTGGGCGAAACAAACCGCGCACCATTTGATTTAGCTGAAGCAGAAGGTGAACTAGTTGGTGGGTTCCACACTGAGTATTCATCGCTTAAGTTCGCACTCTTCTTCCTAGCTGAGTATGTAAATATCATTGCAGTTTCAGCGCTTGCAACAACGCTCTTCTTGGGTGGTTATCACGCAGTGCCAGGACTTGGCTTTACCGAACAATGGCTTGGTGGCTGGTTCACGATGGTCTGGTTCTTTGCCAAGGTAATTCTCTTCTTCTTTATCTTCGTCTGGTTACGTGGAACTTTGCCTCGTATGCGTTATGACCAATTCATGCAATTTGGTTGGAAAGTTTTAATTCCGGTCTCACTTGCATGGATCTTGATTGTCGCTACATTGCGAGTTCTCTCCCTAAATGGTGCACCAAAGGCTGCCACTGTGGCCTTTGCTAGCACAGTAGTTCTGCTAGTCATGTTGGTTAATTTCGCCTTCGAAAGCGCTAAAAATAAGAGGAAGAACGCCCCAATTGCCGAGGTCGCTGATCCAGAATTCGCGATCCCACAAATGCCAATCAAGATTCCAACCATAAATGTTTCAACTGGCCAGAAAGGAGATCAGTAATGTCCGAAAACATCGAACCGATGAAGAGAAAAGAGATCTCCGTAAACGATATTGAATTTGCCCAAACCGAACAGAAGGGACCGAAAGGTCTATTCACTCAGATGCAAGGATTCTGGGTTACTTTCGCAACGATGTTTAAGAAAGTAAACACTGTTAACTATCCAGAAGTTAAAGAACCAACCGCACCAAGATTCCATGGTCGTCACCAACTAAATCGCTACGAAGATGGTCTCGAGAAGTGCATCGGTTGCGAACTTTGTGCTTGGGCTTGTCCAGCCGATGCGATTTACGTTGAAGGCGCTGCGAATACTGAAGATAACCGCATGTCGCCAGGTGAGCGTTATGGTCGCGTATATCAGATCAACTATTTGCGTTGTATTTTCTGTGGTCTTTGTATCGAAGCTTGCCCAACTCGTGCGCTGACAATGACTAACGAATACGAATTAGCCGATGAAACCCGAGCCAAATTAATCTTCGAAAAAGATGATCTCTTGGCTCCACTTCGTGCCGGCATGTTGATGCCGCCACATCCAATGTATCCAAATACAACAGATACCAACTATTACAAGAATGAAATTAAGAGTTCGCATCCCTCGCAGGAGGTCAGCAAATGATTAATTACGCTCTTGATCTAGGGCAAACCGCCAAACCAGAAGCGGTCATGTTCTATATATTGGCCCCACTTGCAGTTATATCTGCGATTGGAATGCTCACCGTAAAGAAGGCAGTGCATTCGGCGATTTTGTTGGCTTGGGTAATGATCACGCTAGCGATCTTCTACATAGCACAAGACGCTGCTTTCCTAGGCATTGTGCAGGTAGTTGTTTATACCGGTGCGGTCATGATGCTCTTCTTATTCATTCTGATGTTGGTTGGTGTTGACTCATCTGAGTCGCTTACTGAAACCATCAAGGGTCTTCGCTGGATTGCAATCACTGCATCGCTTGGTTTTGGTGGTCTGATAATTTCTCTTCTTGGTCGCGCAACTCTTGGTCGCCAAAGCATTGGCTTAGTTGATGCTAACTCAAATGGAAATGTGGAAGGACTGGCCCAACTAATTTTCAGTGATTACGTCTGGCCATTTGAAGTTGTTTCGGCGCTACTAATTACTGCAGCACTCGGTGCAATGGTTTTGGCTCATCACGAACGGACAGTTAAGCGCGCCACTCAACGCGAACAGTCACAAGCTCGATTCCGGTCCGGTTCATTAGCAGCCGCGGCTGGTTTGCCTGGCCCAGGAGTTTTCGCACTACATAATGCGGTCGATGTACCGGCGCTTCTTCCAGATGGAACTCCTGCACCTACTTCGATCTCGGCTACTTTGAAAGCACGCGGCGATATGTTGGATTCAGCGCAATATCAATTGGATAACAATGACAATGTTGCGGAGGATAAGTAATGAACTCCGCCAACTATCTATACCTCTCAGCGCTGCTATTCACCATCGGAGCAGTTGGAGTAGTCATCCGTCGCAATGCGATTGTGGTTTTTATGTGCGTTGAATTGATGTTAAATGCTGCGAATCTTTCGTTGGTAACTTTCTCACGAATTAATGGCAATCTCGATGGCCAGATCGTTGCCTTCTTCACCATGGTAGTGGCGGCATGTGAAGTTGTAGTCGGACTCGCAATCATCGTAACTATCTACCGTTCCCGTCGATCAGCATCAGTTGATGATGCGAACCTATTGAAGCGATAACGCCAATGACTTCGAATCTAATCGTCTACTTAATTGCGATCCCATTATTTAGCTCAGCTCTCTTATTGCTAACTGGCCGTAAATCCAATAATTGGGGGCATTTGCTAGGTACTTTGGCCTCAGCCAGCTCATTTGGCGTGGGTGCTTATTTATTTACTCAGATGCTAGCTCAGCCAACCGAAGAGCGCGCGCTAACCCAGAAGCTTTTCTCTTGGATTAGCGTCGGCTCATTTAATGTGGATGCCTCACTCTTACTCGATCAGCTTTCAATCTGCTTCGTGCTCTTGATTACTGGCGTAGGCACATTGATTCACATTTATTCGATCTCATATATGTCACACGATTTAGATCGCCGCCGTTTCTTTGCTTATTTAAATCTCTTCATCGCCGCGATGTTGCTATTGGTACTTGGCGACTCTTACTTAAATCTTTATCTCGGTTGGGAAGGCGTTGGTTTAGCTTCCTACCTACTAATTGGCTTCTGGAATCAAAAGCCAACATATGCAACTGCTGCTAAAAAAGCATTTGTCATGAACCGCGTCGGCGATTTAGGACTTTCTCTTGCCATCATGATTGCGTTTGCTTCCATGGGCACTGCATCTTTTGCTGGCATTAAAGCAGCGGCTCCACATGCTTCAACTGCAACGCTAACTGCAATCGGAATTATGTTGCTACTAGCAGCGGCTGGTAAGTCTGCTCAGTTCCCATTGCAAGCTTGGCTAGGCGATGCAATGGCTGGTCCTACTCCAGTTTCGGCATTGATTCACGCAGCAACCATGGTTACTGCCGGCGTTTACTTAATTACTCGCTCAAACTTCATCTTTGATGCAGCACCAACTGCACAACTTCTAGTTGTAATCGTTGGTGCAGTTACACTGTTATTTGGCGCCGTTGTAGGTACCGCTAAAGATGACATCAAGAAAGCACTTGCTGCTTCGACCATGTCTCAGATCGGTTACATGATCTTGGGTGCTGGTCTGGGTCCAGTTGGATATGCATTTGCGATCATGCACCTGTTAACACACGGATTCTTTAAAGCCGGCATGTTTCTTGGCGCTGGCTCAGTTATGCATGGCATGAATGATGAAGTAAATCTGCGTAAATTCGGCGCTTTGCGTAAGTTTATGCCGATCACTTTTATAACCTTCGGACTTGGCTACCTAGCGATTATTGGTGTTCCACCATTTGCTGGTTTCTACTCCAAAGATATGATTATTGAAACGGCGTTTAATGCTGGTGGAATTAAGGGAATCCTATTGGGTTCAGCTGCGCTATTTGGTGCAGCGCTAACTGCCTTCTATATGTCTCGCGTAATGATTCTGACTTTCACTGGCGAAAAACGTTGGGATGATGAAGCACATCCACACGAGTCGCCAATGTTGATGTGGCTGCCGATGGCGATTTTGGCAATTGGCTCGGTTGCATCTGGTTTCTTGTTTACTCGCGGAGATGCCCTCGTTAACTGGCTCGAACCAGTTGTCGCACCTGGTGAACATGCAGAACATGCAGAACTACTTGCACCGATCGTAGTTTCGGCTCTTGCTTTGACTATGGTTTTAATTGGAATTTCGATTGCAGTTCTTATGTATGTTCGTCGGCCAGTTGCAAATGTTGCGCCCGAAAATGTTTCAGCACTTACTCGAATTGTTCGTCAAGATTTGTTGCAAGATGCCGCAAACGAAGCGATCTTTATGCGCCCTGGTCAAGCTCTTACAAATACTTTGGTTGTCGTTGATGAAATGGTAATTGATGGTGCGGTTCGTGGAGTCGGTGCTATTGCGATCGGCTCTGGTTCCGAACTGCGTAAGAGCCAAACAGGTTATGTCCGGAGTTATGCAGCGCTAATTCTGGTCGGTGCCGCAGCAATCGTGCTCGGAATTTGGGTGATCACACAATGACATTCAATTGGATCTCAGTAACAGCGATTTTGCCTTTGATCGGTGCCATTCTTTTGGCAACTTTGCCTAAGAGCGCCGAACTTCGGGCCAAGCAATTCGCCTTTGGTAGCACTCTGGTAACAGCTGCATCAGCAATCTTAATGGCCGTTAAATTTCAACGCGATAACACCGATCTGCAATTCGTTGAGGTTCGCAGCTGGATCCCATCATTTGGCATTAATTACGCGGTAGGAATCGATGGAATCGCAATAGTTCTGATCTTGATGTCGGTAATTTTGGCGCCGATTGTTATCCTGGCTGGTTGGAATGAAGCTCAAGGTGGTCGCTGGAGCGTTAAGACTTTCTATATTTTGATCCTGGTTCTGGAAACCATGATGATTGGTGTATTTAGCGCAACCGATGTATTCCTCTTCTATGTAATTTTCGAAGCGATGTTGGTGCCGGTCTACTTCCTAATTGGTGGCTATGGCACAGGTGCACGATCAGCTGCTGCAGTTAAGTTCTTGCTATACAGCTTATTCGGCGGTCTCTTGATGCTCGCATCAATTATCGCGCTCTATGTTATGTCTGGCGATCAAGGCGGTCATACCTTTGATTTAGCCCGACTAGCTAATTTGCAGATGAGTTCAATGACTCAGAATTTCTTATTCCTTGGCTTCTTCATCGCTTTCGCGATCAAGGCACCATTGTGGCCATTCCATACTTGGTTGCCAGATGCGGCTCAGTCAGCAACACCCGGAACCTCTGTTCTCTTGTTGGGTGTACTCGACAAGGTCGGTACCTTTGGAATGATTCGTTACTGCTTAACACTTTTCCCAGAGGCAAGTAAAACTTTCACTCCAGTAATTATTGTTTTAGCAGTGATCTCAATTATTTATGGTGCGATTTTGGCGATTGGTCAGAAGGATCTAAAGCGTTTAATTGCATTTACTTCGATCTCTCACTTTGGTTTTATCACCATGGGAATCTTTGCAATGACTTCACAGAGTCAATCAGGTGCGACTCTGTATATGTTTAATCACGGCTTCTCAACTGCAGCGCTCTTTATCGTGGGTGGCTGGATGATCGCCCGTCGTGGATCTTCAATCATCTCTGACTTTGGTGGCTTGCAACGAGTTACTCCAGTGATGGCTTGGTGCTTCTTCTTAGCGGGTATGTCTAGTTTGGCCCTACCTGGCTTATCTAGTTTCGTCAGTGAATTCCTAGTGCTAGTCGGCACTTATACGCGCTATCCAGTGGCGGCGATTATCGCAACCGTTGGAATCATCTTGGCAGCGCTATATATCTTGATTCCGGTACAGCGAGCTTTACATGGCCCAACCACACCAGGAAATGAAAACTTAACTGATTTGAATCTGCGCGAGAAGTTAGCGATTGCGCCAGTACTGGCTGCAATCATCGCACTTGGTTTCTATCCTTCACCGCTCTTGAATGTAATTAATCCAGCTGCGGCACACGTTAATTCACAGCAAGGCTTCACCGATCCAGAACCGACAGTTGAGGGTAAATAACCATGATCTTTAACTCGCCCACACTTTCGTACTCACTACTTGCACCAATTTTAATTCTTTTGGGTGGCGCACTGATTGGTGTATTAATCGAAGCATTTGCGAGCAAAGCAATTCGCCCAGTTGCCCAAATCAGCGTTGCGCTTGGTTCCTTAGTACTTGCTCTAATTCAAGTGATTCGGATTCGTAATTTAACTTCGACAACTGCGGCTATGGGTTCGGTTGTAATTGATGGCCCTGGTCTCTTGTTCCAGGGCGCAATCTTGATTATTGCGATCATTTCAGTATTCCTAATTGCCGATCAAGATAACTTCACTTCAAGTGCAGCTGCACTTCCGGGATCAGATGAAGAGCGTCAAGCCACTCAAAGCGGAACAGTTTTATCTGAGGTCTACCCGCTCACCTTGTTCGCCGTCTCTGGCATGTTGTTATTCCCAATCTCTAGCGACTTAATAACTTTATTTGTAGCGTTAGAAATGCTCTCACTTCCACTTTATTTAATGGCCGGACTTTCACGTCATCGCCGCCTGGCATCACAAGAGGCCGCCCTTAAGTACTTCCTGTTGGGTGCATTCTCATCAGCCTTCTTCCTCTTCGGCGCTGCCTATCTATATGGCTATGCCGGAACTGTTAGTTTTGCTGGAATTCATGCCGCTGTAGTTGGTGGCACTGGAAACGATGTAATTCTGCTGCTCGGAATAGCATTCGTAGCAATTGGCTTGCTTTTCAAGGTTGGCGCAGTGCCATTTCATGCTTGGTCTCCTGATGTTTACCAAGGCTCACCAACCCCAGTAACTGGCTTCATGGCCGCAGCTACCAAGGTTGCTGCATTTGGCGCAATGCTTCGCCTCTTCTATACCGTCTTAGCTGAAGATCAATGGCAATGGCGACCATTCTTTACGGTCATCGCCATCATTACCATGATCTTCGGATCTCTTGTTGCGATTTCACAACGGGATGTAAAGCGCATGCTTGCTTACTCATCAATCGCACATGCTGGCTTCTTGCTTGCTGGT
>Ga0214923_10001178_pt1 | contig 37635 bp, 55 predicted proteins | sample LL1510_MetaG_FD_177993 | JGI IMG/M metagenome (GOLD analysis project Ga0214923, IMG submission 177993) | Freshwater microbial communities from Lake Lanier, Atlanta, Georgia, United States - LL-1510 | ecosystem: Environmental > Aquatic > Freshwater > Lake | place: USA: Georgia | collected...
AACTCAATGAATCTATTCAGGAGCAAAGAGCGCAAAATCAAGTTAGAGAGCTTAATGCGGCAATAAACGACTCTATAGCAAGAGAATCAGCGACGATCCCAGACCTAAATGATGCCTTGGATTATTTATTTAAGGCGCAGTACAAATCCAGAGTGCTGCTTCATGGAGACGATGAAGAGACAGCTAGAAGGCATATACAACTAAATGTGATGCAATTAAGCGCATTGGCGCTGGAAAAGGGCAAAACTCCCGCTAGAATGCTGTATGAAGCAGCTCAAGCATTAAATTATACGCCTACCAAGGGCGTAGTGGCCGATAACTCGCAGAAAGAAAGAAAGAAGGCAACGGTAAGTCAGCTTTCCGAGAATATAAAGAAGAACACAGGGTTTAGTGGGTCATCAGGCTCATCATCGGCGGAGGGTGGCGAAATCGAGCCTTTCGTAAGCCGCCTTGGATTGATACTTAAAGACAAAAAAGAGTATCAGAAGGCGAAAGACATCATAAGAAAAGCTAGGGCGTAAAATCCGCTTGACTAGTAGCTAAGTTTCGTGCATACAGGATGGAACTTGGCTACTAGGGACATTAGTGGCAGACTACGTGGCTGCAACCGTAAATTGCTGATTCGTCTTAGGATACGATAGTTCCTTATTGTGGCGCTTCGCCTGATTAAATATTTTTCACAACAAATACCGAGGAATACATGGCAATTTATAATCCAGCCACATCCGACGCATTAGCACGCAAAGAGTGGGCATTAGCGGCTGACCTCTTGGTTGAGTCGCTCAACGAAACATTTTTCGCCCAAGCAAATCTTATGGGTGATTCTGATAATGATATGGTTCGTGTATTCACGAACTTAAAAAAGAGCAAGGGTGATCGCATAGATTACCAATTAAGGCTGCAACTTACCGGTGCTGGTGCGACAGAAGGTCAAGCTCTTGTCGGCGCTGAGGAAAGCCAAGCTTACTTAAACGATCAGCTTTACATAAATGAACTGCGTCACGCGGTAAAAGTTCCCGGTAAAGCGTCGATTGCCAAGCAAAGAACGAATATTGATCAATATGAAGATGCTCGTCCAGCATTGCAAGATTGGTTCTCTGTGCGCTTTGATACATGGGCTGCAAACCAATTAGCGGCTTATACCCCACAAACTGATACCAAGTATACAGGGCTTAATGCTGTGACTTCTATTGATAGCAGTCACGTAGTAAGGCCGTCAACTGTCACGACTGACGAGGGACTTGGTAGCGGTAATATATTTACTTTGGATTTAATAGATAAAGCGCTTAATAAAGCGCGTACACTGACTAATAACCCCCTTCGTCCTATTAGAATAGGCTCAAAGGATTATTATGTTACGTTTATTCACCCTCACCAAGAATATAGCATGGTGACTTCAACCAGTACAGGTGGCTGGTTAGATGTCAATAAAGCGATGATTAATGGTGGCGCATTGGCGGATTCCGGCCTTCTGAATGGAGCTTTAGGCGTGTACAAAAACGTGATTATTCACTCATGGAATAGAATTCCTTTGGGTGTTAATTCGAGTACATCAACGAGTTCGGTGTCTAACACTCGTCGGGCGGTATTCGCAGGGGCTGGTGCTCTTGCTTTAGCGTTCGGTAATGCGACTCCTGATATGGGAGAAAATGGAGTTCCGGTTTCTTTTGAAGAAGAAAAGCAAGATTATGGTAAAGAAGTTGGGATTGCTGGCGGTATCATCGCTGGAATGAAGGCTTGTACCTTCGCCATTGGTGGAACTAATACTTCCTTCGGTCGCATCATTATACCAACCTATGCTGCTGCACCATAAAATAAGGAGTTTTTAACATGGCTACACTTTATTCTTCTCTGTTTGATTCCGCTGGAGTCCGTAAACTGCAACCAAGGTGGCAGTCTGGGGCTACTCTGACGGTAACGGGGCAATATACATTCACATCTGCGTTTTCTAATGCTGATGTGATTCAGATGGTTCCAATCCCTAAAGACGCTAAAATCGTTAATTGGACGCTATCAAGCACTGATAACGACACTAACGGAACCCCAACGCTTACTTACGATTTAGGTGATGGTGGCGACGTTGATAGATTCGCTGCTGGCTTAACTACCGGCCAAGCTGGAGGCAATGCTATGCCTAGCTCTGGTCGTACAGTGACTACATCATCTGGTGTTGTTAACGTTGGCCTTGGCTACAAGTACACGGAAGATGATACTATTGATATCGTTATTGCCGCTGGTCCTGCGACTGGCGCTACCTCCGGTACAATTATTCTCTCAGTTACTTATTTCTGCGGAGAATGGTAAATAAAAAACCAAGGGAGGGAGTCGTTTAACCCGGCTCCCTCCCTTTATTCTTCGTTAAAGGGGGCTTCGTGAGTGACTTTGGTACAATGAAAACCAGAATAAAAAACGAGATAAACCGCGAAGATATTGACGATTTCATTAGCGCGGCTATCCAAACCTCTCTTAAACGGTTTAGAAAAGAGCAGTTAACGTTCAACCAAACTACCGATACAGTCACGGCTACGGTAAACACAAGATATACAGCGGTTCCCTCTGATTTTCAAAGCCCATTAGTTGTTAGGCTTGAAGAGGCTAGTTCACAATTTCGCATACTTGAGCGCCGCAATTATGATGAGATAGAAAGAGATTATCTTTCTAGTAGTATAACGGGTGTACCTTCTGAGTACGCTATCTTCCAACAGCGATTTTATTGGTGGTTAGTCCCGCAATCGACTTATACGGTTCATTTAAGTTATGTAAGAGATATTCCTGCTCCGACGGTAGATACGGATACAAGTGGTTGGTTCACCGATGCAGAGGCTTTAATTCGTTTGTATGCGAAAGGGGTTTTATATCTTGATGTACTAATGGATGAAAAGAAGGCGGGGATTTACCAAGGAATGGCTATGAAAGAGTTAAGTGTCTTAAAGTCCGAAATGGACGCAAGTAATTTCAATTCAACACTACAAGCGAGTTGGTGATATGACTACAACGACGAATTTAGGTATGAAGTTACCAGCAGTCAATGACGCGGTAGATGCGGATACTTGGGGCACTACAAACAATGCCGCGCTAACTACATTAGACTCAGAGGCTGCGACAAAGACTGTGAATTTGAATTTCGCAGATAAAGTATTGTCAAGACCTGAGCTAAAGGATTTTGGATATACAACTAATGGCGCTTTCCCAAACGCATCTGGTAGCGTAACAATCGATATATCCGCGACAGGGAATATTTATTCCTGCACAGCCACGGGGAATCTATCCTTTACCTTCAGTAACCCAAGTGCTTCAGGAGTATTCTGTTCTTTATTGGTCGCAGTCAAGCAGGATGCTACTGGAAGCCGTACAATAACATGGCCAGCCTCTGTTAATGGCTCACCAACCACAGCCACTACTACCGCCGCCAAGGTGGATTTTTATCAGTTTGGCACATGGGATGGTGGTACTACTTGGTATATTCTTGGCGAAAGGATTAACCAGTAATGTTATTAGTAGGCTCCAATATTCCACAGGTAAATGTGGTAGGCGCGCGCACGGAACTGGTTAGCAGTGCGTATACGGATACAGTAGGTAGTTATAACAGCAGGCCTTTTGCAAGAAAGCTAACCTCTAGCCTCGCTGTATTTGGATATTGTCGAGGGGGAACCAGCGAAAACGCAGGCACAGTTGTGGGGGTTGGTATATCTGGCACAACTATAACACCTGATGAAAGCTCCCGCACCGATATAAAAAGCCTTATATCTGGTTGGAATGATAGCAGCAATTCAGCAATCAATACCGGTTTGCGGTATAGTGACACAAGTATTGTGATACCAAAGCAAGGTGCGGTTGATGGCACAAACACAAGGCAATTAGCAAGGTTAACTTACAATAGCGGCGCGGCATTTACGGCCAACGCAAACAATTACATTCAGACCGCCGACTCCATAAAGTCGATGGAAATAAGGGATATTGATGGCACATATGGCTTAATGGCATGGGATTCTATCAATGGAGCCGGAACAGCAGGCTACATTAGAATAGCTGTTTGCAACCTTTCAGGCGCGAGTGTTGGAACGGTTTATAACATAAGCACCGGTTCATCAGGCGCGCGTGTTAGGAACTTAATCGTTCTTGATTCCACATACGCTATTGTTGTTTATGCGCTGGGTTCAGACCTTCAGGCGCGCTTAATAACAATGTCAGGCACTACCATATCCAGCGTAGGTTCGGCTGTAACTGTAACGTCGGTTGTAACTGGATATGGCGTTAGTGCGGAGAAAATCAGCTCAACTCTGGCATATATTTACGTAAATCAAGGAAACTATCCGACAGACAACCATATCAGAGCTTATCCAGTCACTTTATCTGGTGGCGCTTTAAGCGTAGGTACTTCTTTTATTGCCGTGAATAATACCGCCGCTAGTAACAACGCCCCTTCAAATTACCTTTTGCCAGTACCGCTAGGAGCAGGCGCGGCGTGTTTCTACTCAGACCCCGATGATTCGTATTATCCATATTTTGTATATAGGGTAGGGGCGGAATTCGTTAATCGCTACAAGCTTTTTAATGATGCTAACGTAAAAATATTAGATGCCATCGCATTGACTAACAATAAAATTCTAATGGTTTACGCGGAAACAAGGGGGACATCGGCTCCTATTTACAGCAGAATCATAACATTAAAATAAAGGCAGCAGGGTGATTATAGATGAGGCAAGTTTATTTCAATATCTATGGGCAGGTGTCCTTACTGTTGGTGGCGGGGCTGTATCCTTTATGACTGGCAGAGCAGTAAAAAGATTAGACCATACAGACGAAGAGCTGATAAAACTTAAGGATGATGTGGCGAAACATAAAGTATATTCAGCGAACACCTACGCAAAAGACACAACCACGCAGCAAAGCCTAGCAAGGGTTCATGAGCGCATAGACCAAAGCGCACAGGAAAGTGCAAGACAGATAACGGCATTGTCCGGCGATGTGAAGCAGATACTGCTGATACTAGGGGGGAAGAAGTGAAAAGAAGCGAGATAAAAATCAAGCCGGGGGTAAACGCCACACCAGATAGCACAAATCTAGCTAGTGTTTGCTGGGTTGATTCTAATCGCATTAGATTTTATAACGGCAAATTCCAAAGCGTTGGAGGGTGTTTAGAGTTAAGCACTGGTAGCGACACCATGTCCGGTTTTGCTAGGTTTTTAATTCATTACAGAGTCAACTCTAATACAGTTTATACGATTGTAGGCACTCACACTAAACTATACGCTGTGCTGGGCAACGTAAGAACAAATATTACTCCCTTAAATACATCAGGGACGACTCTTGGGTCAAATCCAATAGCGACCACCAATGGAAGTAAAGATATAGTCATAACAAAAGCAGCCCACGGTTATTCCGCCGGGGATAGAATTGGAGTAACTGGAGCCACATTAACCGCCGGGATACCCGCTGTTGAGATAAACAAAGAACATATTCTGAAATCTGTAACGACAAATACATTGACTATTACGGTAGCAACTACATCAGCGACATCTACTACCTCTGGGGGCGGCTCGGCGGTGGTGTTAAAAGGCGAAATTGCTGCTGGTCGAATAAATAGCAGTTACGGCTACGGGTATGGGATGGGGCTGTATGGTGTGGGATTATATGGCGTTGCAAAAACAGGTTATTATCCAGTTATGCCAAGGATATGGTCTGGTGATTTTTTTGGAACAAAAGTAATATTATGCCCCGGCACAACTAGCAGCGCGATCGGAGCATCAATATATCAATGGGATGGAGACTTAGCTGTAGCTCCTACTGTAGTTACCAACGCCCCAACAGATGCGACCTATGTATTTGTAGATAATAATCAAGTAGTGGCTTTATGCGATAAGACCCTTAAGTTCTCCGACGTAGGAGATCAGACAATATGGAGTGCAGCGGCAACGAATAGCGCCGGGGAGCGCACTCTTTATGGCTCTGGTAGATTATTAAGTCGGGCTTATGCTAATGGTGAAAATCTTATTTTTACCGAGAATTCGGTATGGAAGCTAAGGTCGATAGGTAAACCTTATATCTGGGAAACAGAAAAACTAGAAGTGGCCGACGGAATATCGGGAGTCCATGCGGCAAGAGCAGCAAATGGGGCAATATTCTGGATGGGTACTAAGAACGTATATTACTACACAGGATCTTCTGTTGGAATATTATCTCCAGAAACCATAAGGCAGGCATTATATGAAGATGCTGATCACGGCCAACTTATTAAGACTCACGCTTTTTTTAATGCGACTTTTAATGAGGTATGGTTCTTTTATCAATCTACATCCTCGACAAGCGATGTAGATAAATACATTAAATACAATATAAGCGAAAAATGCTGGGATAGAGGAGTTTGGGCACGAACCGCTAGTGAATTCAATGCAGAGTTTTCTACCCCCAGACTGGCATCTTCTACCGGCGATGATACAACTTCTACCTGTAAGATTATATATCATGAAAGCGGGTTGACTGACAATGGCTCTCCTCTGAATTGGTATATTACGACAAATTACGCGCAAATAGGGGAAGGGGACTCTACGTTTCATATTTTGGGATTTGAAAATGATGCGGTGCAAACGGGGGCGGCGCAAGTGACGGTTTATACGAAATTAGGAGCCATGAGTACCGTAGAGCGCACATTCGGACCATATACATTAAATGCCTCCGATTCTAGGGCGATTCCATTAGTGAACTTTAGGGCGCATGGCCGTATGCGCAAGTATAAATTCTCTAGTAGCACTACTTCATCTTTCTTCCGGCAGGGGCGAATGATTGAATACTTAGAGGCGGGAGATCAGCGATGAGGTTATACCCAAAACTAAAAGCGCCCACATTATCTGGAATAATTGAATGGATCGACACTGTGATATCAGAGAGAAATACAGATAGACGCGACTTTGATAATCTTCCGAATATCTTTATTAATGGCAGAAATAGGACGTTACTAGAGAATAGAGCGGTTCCTTCAAGTTCGACAGACGTTGTTAGTACGGATACCAAAGGAGATTTTATGGTTACTACAACTTATTTGTATATTTTGGTGGATAATTCTGGTAGTTATGTTTGGCGTAGAGTCGCATTGAGTAGTTTTTAAAAGGAGATTTACAATGGGCATTGGAGTAGCATTAGCAGGGCTTGGCGCGATTAGCGGGCTTATGGGGTCGAAAAACCCTACATCCTCTACTCAATCAAGTATGCCTGTAATTATGCCAAGGGCAGAACCTTTTTATAAGCAACTTGAAGCCGACTTTTTACCTAAGGTTTATAACAAACCTTACGAGTCGCCATTCCTTATGCGGTATAACCCTACAAATGAATACGAAAAATCCCCGATATTAGAAATGATTCAGCGGAGCATTGATAATAAACAAGCCGCTGCTCAAGCAGAGGTTCAGGCTCCAGCCCCACGGCAGCCTGAGCCGCAAACTATCCAAGCGATGATAGACGCGGCACTAGGAAGGCAATTATATCAGGAAATGTCAAGCGGCGGAAGCTCGCCTTTTGTTACTAGGAGAGGCGGTAATTCGGGCTTCACCTACGAATTAAGCCCTGACTCCTCACCTGATGAATTTGCCATGAAGTATCGAATGTGGAATGACCCTGCTACTGGAGTTACTGGTCAGGGGTATGGATACGTCGATCCTAAGGCTCCACCTCTTACGGCTGGCATAAATAGAGAAAATTTAAAGGGAGAGGTGGCGAGAGATTACTACGACAGAATAAAAGCAGCAACTGGAGTTTAGAGATGGCAAGACTTTCAACGGATACAATGTTTCCTCAACAAGTTACCTTGAGAGGGCAACGTTTGGCTAGTAACGCTGCTCCAGCGCCAGTGCCTACGCCAACTCCTCAGGTCGCGCCCACGCCTACCCCTACTCCTCAAATCGCCCCTGTTGCCGCACCTGCGCCCGTTCCTGCCCCTGCGCCGAGTAACGCTTTAGGGAACGCTACGGCGGTACAACCAACGACGACTTACCCTACAACGAGCAATGGTGCATTTATGCCTGCAACGGTCGCGGGCTTTAATCCTCAGCAGGTTCAAGCATTCGACCGAGCTGTCAATCAGCCAACAAGTAATCCTATGACGGACTGGGCGCAGTCAATCTTGAAAGATGTCTATAGCTCAGTGATACCAAAAGCCACTGGCGCGTACAGTCAGATGGAGGGGATTATTAATAGCCTCCGCACACCTGCAAAATCTTATTCCCCTGATATGGCTATGAGCTATTATAATCCTATGATGGAGAATTATATTAATCCTGTAGTTGAGAGATTAAAAAGAGAATCCGCGATTAGGGATGCTGGGATTAAGTCTGAGGCCAGTAGAGTTAATGCATTTGGGGATACTTCATACGGAATACAGCGTAGCATGAACGATGAAGCTCTCCAACGCACCTTAGCGGAATACATTGGCGGCGCACAAAAAGAGGCGTATGACTCCGCTCTCTCTAATTCAAGAAGCCAATTTAATACAGAGCAAGATGATGATTATAGGCGCATAACCCAAGCCTTGAATGGTGCTTCTGAGTTAGGGCGGGGCTATCTGGGTGTTTTAAGCCCAGCGTCTAGTACGGCGACTACAGCTATGAATTTTGGTGAGGGTGCGCTTAGTAGAGAAAGAGATAAAACACAAGATATTCTTGGTGTTGGTACAATGGCGAGAGATCTGGAGCAGAAAAAGCTAGACGCACTAGAAGCGCAGCGCCTTGGATATAGTAATTATGACTGGGAGCAGATTAAAAAGTTGATAGACGTGACCTCTGCTTATCCTAAGACTGGTGAATCTAGTAGCAAAACACCAGCCCCAGCGAGCAACGCTGAAATATTACAAAAAGGCTTAGGGCTTGTGTCATCATTCTTTTAATAAAGGCTAAAAATATGATTGATCCTATAACGGCATTTAATTTAACAGCGTCCCCTTCTCAAGGAAGCGCTGGATTGGAGCGGGGTGGCGATGCTGCGCTTGAGGCGATGAAGATTCAAGAAAAGGAAGAAAGAGAGAAAGCTAGGCAGGCCGATATAGAAAGATACCTTTTATCGCAGGGCGTAGATCCGGCCAAAGCGATGACTGCGGCGAGGCTCCCGATTAACGCTTTAACCGCGACTTTAAATCGGAAGGATAATCAATTAATTAATCCAGTAGCAGTGGACACTCCGGCTATTAGTGTTCCTAGAGGCGATAGAGTATCCGATTCAACCGTGAAGGAACTAGCGAAGGATGTGGTATCTCTTGATGAAACGGCGAAGCTGACCAACTCCTTCAAGAACGAATACGCGAATAAAGGGCTTGATTTGGTAGGTGAAGCCGAAAACTTTATTGGAAAAAGATTGCCGGATTTAGACGAGAGCAGTAGATATGCGCAACAGGCGGCATGGTGGACTGCTTTAAAGACGAAAGAGGATGCTGTTAGGCATGGTCTTTATGCGGGAAGTCTTACTCGAGGTGAAATAGAGCAATGGCAGAAAATAACAATCACACCCGGCATGAACGCATCCGCCATTAAAGAGGGATTAAAGAGGCGCGAAGAAATAGAGAGAAACGCGGCGAGGAGGAAAGTTGAGGCGCAGCGGAGATCGGGGAGAAATACAGGTACACTTCAAGAGCTAATGGAGCCTCAACCTACTACCCCAGTTTTATTAGACGTAAATGGAGGGGGAGGCAATCTTCCTTTGCCTAATGAGAGCTTAGCCCCACTCCCAAATGCACCTGCTAATGCCCCATTGGTAATATATGGCAAAGATGGAAGGCGGATAAAATGAGGCAAGCGCAATTAGCTGATGGAACGATAATCGGGTTTGAGGATGGCACTTCAGACGAAATGATGGATTTAGTAGTAAGGAGGCTTACTGTCGCTCCTAAGCAAAACAACAAATCAAGCATCGGGAGAAAAACCGCTATAGCAGCGAAGGGTGGGGTTTCTGGTCTCGTCGGAGGGGTCGCAAGCATACCTGCTGCTGTAGCACAAGCCGTACCAAGGGCTCCGGGATGGTTAGCTCAGGGCATGGGAAAAGTGCTGGAGAAAATCGGAGTAGAGGGAGCGGAGGACTTAACCTCTGCCGGACGGAGCGCGAATCAACGGATAGCCGATTTCACAAAAGATTTAACGGGAGAGGAATTTTATAATCCTATAACCACAGTATCGAGATTAATCGACAAAGCAATCCCTGAATACGCACCTAGAACCACAGGGGAGAGGGCGATTCAATCAGGCGCAGAGACGTTAGGTTCATTTTACAGCCCTAATGCGACGTACAAGATTGGCGCAAAGATGGTGCAGGAACCCGGGAAGATTCTAAATGCCGTAAAGCGTATAGGGGTAAATGGAGCGGGGCAGGCGATTGGAGCGACGGGAGCGTCTATAGGAGTGGGAGCAGGCGAATTCACTGAAAACCCTTACCTAAAGGCAGCCTTGCCGCTTTTAGGGTATATAGCTCCAGTAGCAGCAGCAAAGACTCTTAGTGGTCCCGGTTCTAGGCTCGCTGGAAGAACACTAGGTATTAATCCAGAGAATGTAACGGTGGCAGATGCGGCGGGAATGCCTTTGAGCATATTTAACGCAAGTGATAATCCTAGAGTCAAGAATGTAGCTGATTATATGAGTAATATCGTCGGAGGAGGAAAATTAAAGGCCGCGAAGTCAGAGGCCAATGCCGTCATAGAGGCAAGAATGAAAGATTTAATGGCGACTGGGGCGCAGAGAGGCGCGGCGGGTAGGATAGCGCAGAAGGGGATGGCGAGATCAATAAAGAGAGACTTAAAGTCTGGATCTGATATCTTGAATGAGGCATGGGGTTCATTGCCAGAAAATATCCCATTATCGGATAAAAACATAGGGATTTTCACAGAAAAAATGGGCAAGAGAGAGAACATTCATCCAGCCCTTAAGTCCTATATAGAAAAAAACGAAGTAAAGAATCTGGCGGATAATGTGCTGTTAAACTCCGAGCCTGTTATACCTGATGATATCACAAGTATCGCTCTTCCTATTCAGGAGAGGGTAACTAAGGCAAAGGCGCTAGGCGAAGCCTTAAACAAAGAGGAGGCGGCTCTTCGTTCTAGGTTAGAGAATTACGATGGACTAACTGATATTTCTGGAGTCAGGCAGAAGTTGGCATCTATCGCCCAAGCCAAACAGCAAATAGCGGCGGGGATGGAAAGAGATATGGGGGAATTAAGCTCTGTCCTTTCAGCAACGCCAAGAAGCGTCAACCCTCAAGATTTAAGAGACGTTACTAGAATAACAAGAGAGGCCGCTCAGGGGGCTAATGATGATATTAGGGGTGCTCTTACCAAGCAAACAAGTAAAGAGACGAGAGATGTAACCCAAAGGGTATTTGAGGATATCGGTGGTGAACCACTGGAAAAATTCAACAAAGGTAATAAGCTTTATAGTGTAACAAAAGACAAAGAGGAGATGTTTAAGAATGTTCTGGGTGATGAGTCAAAAGTAGGGAAGTATGGGGCTAGAACGGTCGCCCCAGAGGATGCCGCAAATTTATTGCATGCAGATTTACTTCAACGCCCTACGAGATACAACGAGGCGATGAAGCTTCTAAACCAACCTAGCCAAAAATACCTAATGAAATACAACATCCAAAAGCTAGGCGGTGGAGAGAAATTCAATCCTTTAGAGTACGCAGATAATGTGTTAGGAAATGGAGGGGCGGGAGGCAAGGCGGGTTTGCAGGCTGATTCACGAAGAGCATTATATGCGTCTGTACCCGGCTTGCAAGAGGCAACAGAAGAGTTTCTAAAAGGTGTACAAGGCTTTAGAGGAGCATCCGGTGTAGCCGGTCAAGCTAAGAGGGCTGGATTTATAGCTAACTCAGGTAATGCTCTTGGTGCTTTAGGGCTAGGTGGAGCCAAGGCGCTTGGAGCAAGTTTACCCGGCGTAGGATGGCTCTTGGGTGGTGGGATAGGGACTAATAAATTGATAAGTCATTTATTCACATCCCCGACAGCATTAAGAGCCATGGCAGGTATGAACCGGGTCGGAGGCAGGGGCTTTCCTAAATACATGATAAATCAACTGAATATAATCAGGCAATCAGTCCAAGAATCAGGAGACATTCCAGAAGATGAAACGTCTAGAATACTGCTTGAAATAGATAAGCGAATTGAGGAATTGAGTAGCGCGGAGAGAGAGAGGCAGGGAGAGAAAGGACTCCAAGGGCAAAATCCTAAAGAAGTGAATCCTTCGCTGGGTGTTGATTCTGAGGGTGGGGTAATTAATGAAATGATAAAATCAGAATCGAATGGGAATCCTGACGCGGAGAATCCTGCTTCTTCTGCTAGTGGGATTCTACAGTACACAGATGGAACTTGGGATAGTGCTGTAAAAAAGTACAAAGAATTAGGGTTTACATCAGATGATAAAAATGACCCTAACGCACAAAAGGAAGTCACTAAAAAATTAATCGACGCTGAATATGAGCCAGCTCTAAGAAAGAGCGGCCTCGACATTGATCGCGCTGCGATTTATGCGATGCACCATTTCGGGCAGGGGGACGCAATCAGATTATTAGAGCAAAGGGACAATGAAGATATTACCGGCGCAGAACTTATGCCTAGTGACGTTGTTAAGGATAATCGCAATGTCTTTTATGACGAGAAGGGGAAAGCAAGAACCGCCAAGGAAGTGGTTGATTGGTTGGCTAGTAGAGTGGGATAAATAGTTTGCTTCGCTGGTCTTTTGTGGTAAAATAAGTAAACGATGGAGTTTCTGTATGAAATCTATAATGGTTATTCTCGATAAATTGAGGTTAAGTGAGGCGAGTACCTATGCGGGTATAGGATTGATTTATACGGCAATAAATATGCCTCCTGAAATATTCGCTGATTCAAATAAGTTAATTGCGGGGATTGCGGGTGTACTTGCTTGGATAATCAAGGAAAAAGGAAGTAAATAATGACTATCTCATATAACCTTCTTACAGATAGAACTGCATCTGTGACAGGCGATTACCAGACCATATTAGAGGGTGGCTTGTATATAGCTGAAGCTGAGGGCACTTGGGGAGGTGCGACGGTTACTCTCCAAAGGCAAGGCGCGCAGAAGCAGGATAATATATCTATCACCGACGATTTTGGTGCGGCGATTTCATTTTCTGCGGATGGTTACAAAATAATTCCTATTGGTATATCGGAGAAAATCAGGGCGACAATGTCAACGTCGGGAACGACGAGTTTATCGGTCACACTTAAACGAGTAGGTTGATGTATTTTAGAAACGATGAGGGAACTATTCTTAGGATTGGTGCGGCAGTGCCTAAGATGTTCTTGGATTTTTCAACGAGAGATAATTTACCAAGTGTAATCACCTTCACCCGTTCCACCACCGGTACATATATTGATAGCGATGGAACAGTGAAATCAGCGGCGATTAACACGCCGAGATTTCAAACACAAAATGGAGCGCGGGGGCTTTTGTCTGAAGAACAGCGCACCAATTATGTGCTTTATTCAGAGGACTTTAGTAACGCAGCATGGACTAAAGACAACGCAAGTGTAACCGCCAATGCTATAACCGCGCCAGACGGTACAACCACAGCCGATTTAATAGTGGAAGATAGTGCCTATACCGTGCATGGGTTTCGTCAGGCTGTAAGTCGCGCATCTAATATAGCGCATTCAGTTTCTCTTTTTGTGAAGGCAAAAGAGCGTTCGATAGTTAGAATAGATTTATCGGATGATGTTGCTAATTCTATTCGTGCTTATTTTGATTTAACTACGGGGCTTGTTGGCACTGTAAGTAATAATGGTACTGCGTCCGGCGGTTCAGCTAACATAACAGCTCTGGCTAATGGTTGGTACAGGGTAGAGGTTGGTGGCATTCCAGCTTCAGCTAGTACCGGCAGTGTAAGAATGACTGTAAGAATGGAAACATCAGGCAGCAGCACTGGCTACCAAGGTGACGGTACTTCCGGTATGTATATGTGGGGAGCGCAGCTTGAGTCATGGGCATCTAATGCTACCTTGCCTATGTTCTGTTCAAGTTATATACCAACCACCAGCGCACAGGTTACTAGAGGAGCTGACCTTGCGCTTATAACGGGCTCCAATTTTACATCTATATTTGGCGCAGCCAGCCAAGGTACGATGTTTGTGGAGGGGATAACGCCAGCTACAACAGCGGGTACAAGTTATGGCCTGTTTGGGTTGTCTGATAATACCAGTAATAACAGGATACAGCTATTGCGCTTTCCTGATACTACCGTTCCCTGTGCTTTGGTTGCTACTGGCGGAGTTTTTCAAGCATTTATGGCCTCTTTTGGTGATATGACTATATGGCCTGGTACAACCAAAGGAAGATTAGCAATGAGATTCGCCGCCAATGATTTTGCATTCTGCGCTAATGGCCGCGCCGCTTTAACCGATACATCCGGCTCAGTACCAACGGTTACTCAAGCTGAGATAGGCTACGGCCAAGCACTAGGTAGGTCACAATGTATTGTGACTCGCGTGGCATTCTGGCAGACTTTATTAACCAACGCACAACTACAGGCGTTAGCAACATGAACCAATATTTTTTAAAATTCAGCACAGAGCAAGTAGCTCTTGATGCGCTAACTCAGGCCGGATTAGTTATTGAAGGCGAGGTTGACACTTCCAACCCTTTAATTAGTTTGGATATAATCGGCGGACTTGTTGAGCCTGCTGTTTACAGCGATGATGGCGTGATGCTTGTTGAGCCACAGCCATTAGAAGGCTTCCACGTTAATGTACTTTGCGAGTCATTACCCGCCAGCCTTGATGATTATATAGTGATTCCACAACGCCCTATACGGGTATTCGCGGTTTAAAAAGGAAGTACAGAAATGAATACATTTAACATTAATAAGGAAGTACAGAAATGAATACATTTAACATTAATCAGGCCGGATTGGATTTAATAAAGAAGTTTGAGGGGTTCGAGCCAAAGAAATATGAATGCCCTGCGGGGAAGGCCACTATTGGTTATGGTCATGTGATCAAGAAAGGTGAGTCCTTTACGAAGTTAACGGAAAAAGCGGCAGAGGGGCTTTTAGCGGAGGATTTGAGGTATTTCGAGGACAAAGTGAGAGAATTAATCACAGTTCCCTTAAGTGAAAATCAATTTAGCGCACTGGTTTCTTTTACGTTCAATGTAGGTGAGGAGAATTTAAAAAACTCTACACTGAGAAGGATGCTTAATGGGGGCGATTACGATGGCGCAAGCGAGCAGTTTATGCGGTGGGTAAAAGCTCGTAATGCTGAAGGCGTGATGATAACCCTAGAAGGGTTGAAAAATAGAAGGAAGGCAGAAAAATTACTTTTTGAATCAAAAGGCGAATATGGTGTGGCGGCATAACGATGTATCTACATATTTTTCATCTAATAATATTGGCGGCAGTAATCGGCCTTCTTGCTAGATTTATCATAGGCTTAATCCGTTATGGCGAGCAAAAAGAAATAAACAAGAATACTAAAGCGGAGCTTGAGGTTGAAAAGCGAAATATGGAAGCAACGCGGGAAGTCGCTCTGGATTCTCCCGCTAATGATGATGATGTTCTTGCAAGGTTGCGCGGGGACAAAGATAGTAAATAGCTGTCCTGTTAATGCGATTGATGCACCTGACACGGTTATTGCGTGGCTATCTAGTAAAAGGCCATGGCCGGACGATGTACGCGCATATCTTGTTAATATGGGGAATCAGCAGGAAATATTAAGGCGTTCTTGTGGGCGTAAATAATCAGCAGTTAATGTTTATTTTCTCATTGCATCCTCAAGCAGCTCCACTATTTCTGCATGCCCATATTCTGCTGCCAGCCATAATACCACATCATCCTCAGCATGAACATCCGCCCCAGCTTCCAGCAACAGCCTTACTATTTCAGTATGCCCATACTTTGCCGCCAACCTTAATGCCGCATCATCACGGGCATGAATGTTAACACCAGTTTTCAGCAGCCGCTTAACTTCAGCAACATTGCCAGTTCTGGCCGCATTTATTAAATCCGTTTCTTTAGCCATTGGAATATCCTTGTTATTAATAAGTGAGTGACTAATTATTTTGATTATCAAATTTCCCTATAAGTAACTTATAAAGAGCTGCGGGATGATTTAGATGCACTTCATCGCCATTGATTGTTATGATCGGCTTAACTCCAGATTTGGCGGCGGGCTTCCCTCTGGTCGTTTCATATAACCACCAGCTAATCCACTTATCTGTATCACACATTTCAAGCTCTAAATGCTTAAGTAGATACTCTGTGATATCATCACCTAAAACCGGAATTGATGTACCATCGATATATGGCTCAATAGCCGTCTTAAAGTGTTCATCGCGAAGCTTCTCGATTGATAATATCGTTTGAATGCAAGCGCAAAACATTCTGCCGGAAATAGTCATGATTTGTTCCCCCTAAATGTAAGGAGAACGACAAGTAGGGGTCATAGGCATTTGGGGTTGAAGCCCCCTTAACTTTGGAAGGCCGCGACATACGAACCCGTTAAGCACCTTTGTAATAAGGCCAGCCTCGGATAATTTATTACATGCCGTTAGGATTTCCACTGGACTATAAGCATCACCAAGTCTTATGGCCATTGCATCGGTTGAGAAAACACAATCAGGATTGGAGCTTAAAACTCCCCATACAGCAACCGAGCAATCACGAAGCTCAGGCTCACTTTGCTTTATGTTATTCGCCAGCGAGCGGATGGCCTTCCCTAGCGAATCATACGCCGCTAGAACGTCATTTATCATTGTGTTATTATCCATTTTATTGCTCCTTACTTGACACGTTCACCCCATTGAGAATATTTTCCAGTCGCTGGATTTCTCGCTGGATGTACCAGCCAGCTTTTTTAAGGTCTATTATCTCCCCTTGGAGGGACTTTGTTTTATAACCCGCTCTCCATATATACTTTATAGCATTGCCAGTGTTGAAATTATGATGCTCAGTAATAGTGATACATTCTACACCAGAAGGATGCTTGCAATAATGGGTGGGGTGATTAATGAGGTCGCTCATGCTGCTACCAATGCTTTGAGATTAATAGTGGGCCGGTCACTGCCATTTCTTTTCTCATGGCATCCTCAAGCAGCTTTACTACTTCAGTATGCTTATAATATGTCGCCCATCTTAATGCTGCATCATCAAGGGCATGAGGGTTGGCTCCAGCTTCCAGCAGTAGCTTCACTATTTCTGCGTGGCCATTATATGCCGCCACCCTTAATGCGTAGTCATCACTGACATGCAGGTCAGCGCCAGCTTCCAGCAACAGCCTTACTATTTCAGTATGCCCATATGCTGCTGCCCACCTTAATGCCCAGTCATTATCGGCATGAACATCCGCGCCTTCCGAAAGCAGTCGCCTTACTTCAGCAACATCACCAACTCTCGTCGCCCATATTAAATCATCTTCTTTAGCCATTCGACTCCCCTTTTATCGCTATTTCCACGCGCTCGCCATTGTAATTCGCGTGAGTAATTTCATCCACGGGGTCATTCAGTACGCAGCAATTCTCATGCACTTTTTCCACAAAAGTAATAAGCTCTCCCTCATAATTAATTGAGTCCGCCTCTTGAAAGAGCTTGCCCTTTACATATAGCCCCATTGCTGCGTAGGCGTACCATAGTCGTTCATCGCGCTTAATGTTTGGTTTCTTATGTACCGCTTTAAGTGCTGTACCAATGCGGCGGTAATCTTCATTATAAAGAGTGTAACCATGCTCGGTAGGAAACCTTCGCACCAGGCACTGAGGCATGCCGCCATCAATCCAATCTTTTGGCCTATTATTCCAGATAACCGTATGTGGTGCGCCATTTACCGTTTCAACTGTTACCAGCATCACTACCTCCTTGTTTTCTCATGGCATCCTCAAGCAGCTTAACTATTTTAGTACGCCTAGAATGTTTCGCCCACCTTAATGCCCAGTCCTCAAGGGCATGAGGGTTAGCACCAGCTTCCAGCAACAGCCTTACTATTTCTGTGCGGCCATTATATGCCGCCCACCTTAATGCGTAGTCATCTTCAGCATGAACATCAACACCAGCTTCCAGCAATAGCCTCACTACTTCTGTGTGGCCATTATATGCCGCCACCCTTAACGCCTCATCATCACGGGCATGAACATTAACCCCAGCTTCCAGCAATAGCCTCACTACTTCTGTGTGGCCATTATATGCCGCCACCCTTAACGCCTTATCATCACGGGCATGAACATTAACCCCAGCTTCCAGCAATAGCCTCACTACTTCTGTGTGGCCATTTTCTGCCGCCCACCTTAATGCGTAGTCATCAAGGGCATGAGCGTTAGCCCCAGCATCCAGCAATACCCTTACTATTTCTGTGTGGCCATTTATCGCCGCCCATCTTAATGTCAGGTCACCAAAGGCATGAACATCCGCCCCAGCTTCCAGTAGTAGTTTCACTACTTCAGTATGACCATATTGTGCCGCCCAACTTAATGCCGCATCATCACGGGCATGAACATCAGCCCCAGCTTCCAGCAACAGCCTTACTACTTCAGTATGCCCATATTGTGCCGCCAACCTTAATGCCGCATCATCACGGGCATGAATGTTAACACCAGTTTTCAGCAGCCGCTTAACTTCAGCAACATTGCCAGTTCTGGCCGCATTTATTAAATCATCTTCTTTACTCATCGGACTCCCCTTGTTTATTCATTGCGTCCTCAAGCAGCCTTACAACTTCTGTATGCCCATATTGTGCCGCCCACCTTAATGCCCAGTCCTCAAGGGCATGAGGGTTAGCACCAGCTTCCAGCAACAGCCTTACTATTTCTGTATGACCATTTATCGCCGCCCACCTTAATGCGTAGTCATCACGAGCATGAACATCCGCCCCAGCTTCCAGTAGTAGTTTCACTACTTCAGTATGACCATATTGTGCCGCCCAACTTAATGCCGCATCATCACGGGCATGAACGTTAGCCCCAGCTTCCAGCAACAGCCTTACTATTTCAGTATGCCCCTTTTCTGCCGCCCACCTTAATGCGTAGTCACCAACAAGGGCGTGGACATCAGCCCCAGCTTCCAGCAACAGCCTTACTACTTCAGTATGCCCATATTGTGCCGCCAACCTTAATGCCGCATCATTATCGGCATGAACATCAGCACCTTCCGATAGCAGTCTCTTCACTTCAGTAACATCGCCAGCTTTTGCCGCTGTTATTAATTCTCGCTCTTTACTCATTAGGCTCCCCTTGTTTTGCCATTGCCGGTTCAAGTAGCTTCACTATGCGCCTATATTCCTTCGCCCACCTTAATACTAGGCAATTACGGGCATAAGGGTCGGCTCCAGCCTCCAGTAGTAGTTTTATTACTTCTATGCGGCCATTTAATATCGCCCATATTAATGCGTAGTCATCAAGGGCATGAACGTTAGCCCCAGCATTCAGCAGTAGCTTCACTATTTTAGTATGCCCATATTCTGCCGCCCGTCGAAGTGCCTCATCATCATAAGCATGAATATTCGCCCCAGCATTCAGCAGTAGCTTTACTTTGGTGACATCGCCAGCTCTTACCGCCGTTATTAGTTTTTGCTCCTTACTCATTCGACTCCTTTTGTTTTATATTAAAAAATAATATAAACCAGAACTCGGAGCAAGTAAAGGAAATAAATTGCAATCTTTTCTTTATTACTATATAATATTAAAATAACTGAAGGATTAGAAGTGATAGATATTATAGGTGAATTCGTAAAAAAGGCTGGTGGAACGGCTCCACTCCAAGTGATGTTACAAAAAGAGTCTGGGGCTGAGATAGCGCAGCAATCTATTTGGAACTGGAGGAAGTACGGAAGAGTCCCGTCAAAATACCTGTCTGCTTTTTGGCAAATAAGTCAGAAGTACGATATGGGATATAGTCTTGAGCAATTAATGGCTGCGCGGTGGTCAAAAGCCGCAGAGACGAAAACAGCCATATCCGTAGCTTTAATCCAAAAATTGGCCGTAGGGGAGAGTAAATCCTAAAAGGCATTTTCTAGACCTTCTCACGCCGTCGGAATCTCTCAATATCTTGTCTTTCACCATATAAGGCTTTTCCGATGTAGATGCTCTTTTTAATAGCTTTAAGAAGTCCATTCTAGTTAGGTTCTTACCGTTACTAAACTTTAGAAAGAGTTCTTGTATTGAATTAATGCTAACATAGTCAAATTCATTGCCTGTATGCACCAAGCATTCATCTATAAACTGCTTCGCAAGATTATTGCCGGTCATTAATTCATCGACTAATTCATCATACCCCGGAATAATAGGAAACTTGCCTCCTAAATGCGTTAACTCACGCGCCCCCTGTATCGCCCAGCATAATATCCCGCTCATTTCGTTAAGAAGTAGTTTTTGTAAATCGGGATTCTGTTGATTTTTTGGGATGCATCTCATCATTTGTAGAATGCAAAATCTATTGATAGTTGCCCTAGTGTTATCTTGGATGATAGGGAATTCATTCGCGGCAAAAGCATGTTTAGTCTTAAAGACATAACTCATGGTATTAGCATACATCCTACGACAAGCTAGAGGCTCTCCAGTGCCCACCATGGTTTTAAATGCATCTTCAGACAGAGTAACTCCATATTTTAACTCTGTCACAGTGTTTAGCTTCTTTCCTATAAGTTGAGATCTAGAAAGCTCATCATCCATTTTATGTACCGGTAGATTCCCACAAAATTCCTCCCCAACTAATGCACGAAGAACGGATATAATTACTGATTTTCCGCAATCCGTATCCCCGTAGAGGTATAAAGCGGTTTTGTATTTATGATGAGGGAGTAAGATATAGCCAGCGAAAAGTTGTAAGCATTTTCTTTTCTCTTTCTCGTCACCGAACCAATCATTTAAACACTTTTCCCAAATTGGACACTCCGCTAATCCATCCCATGTATGTGGAATGATGTTCTCTAAAAAGTCGCTAACCTTATGATTCCGTAGCTGGCAGGTGTTTATATTGAGGACTCCATTGCGGAAAGGTATTTCTGACTCCGCTATCCTCTGCCAAGTATCCCTTCTTTCATTGTAAGTGGTCGCCTTTAAGCAGGAAATAAATTCTCTAGCCCTTGCCGATGTATAATGATCTCCATCGGTTCTAGCAAAGATAGACTCATAAAACGCCGAAGATTTTACTTCCCAGTAAGTTCCATTATACGAATAAAGGCTTCCCCCAGAATCCGAAAGGGTGGGGTACGACTTAAGAAAACTTCTTACCATATTAGGTATCTTTTCTTTTCCGTCTGTAGCCTCTGTCCCAAATCCGCGAGCCGGAGGCGAGAATTTACTTATTCTCTCATATTCTTCAATTATGCCGCGTTGCATATTTCCCCCTCAAATCATCGTTGAAATCATTCCTATCGGGATATATTATCCTCGACCTCAAACCCCTTGCGATAAAAGAATCCTTGGCCTTTTCAGCATAGATTCTTCCCGCATCATCATTGTCACCAATCACAATTACTGTATGCACATTATTAGGCACGATAATAGAAGCAATATTACCACCAGAAATTGCCGACCATGTTGGTAATTTCAGTAAGGTCATTGCGGAGATAGCGGTTTCTATCCCCTCAGCTACCCCCAAGACCTCATTCGGCTGGCCTAACTTTACCGAGTTCCCCTTTATCGAGCCTAGCGCCATCTTACATGGGGTAATATTGGCTTTAGCTCCATCCTTTAAATAAATGCGATGTATACCCTCGACCTCCCCTGACTCCGTCGTTACCGCCGCGACCAAGCAAGTAAAGAATCCGCCTGAAATGTGCTTCAACCGCCCCTCTCTTAGACAATCATAATCCCAATTAAGATTTCGTGATTTTAAGTATCTTGCTGGCTCGGATGAATCCCTTAAAGGCTTGCATTTTTCCCAAATAGCCTTAACAATCTCTTTGTTTCTTTTCTTGGTGATAGCTGGTCTGGCCGCCGCTATCATCGAAGGAGATTTCTCATCTTTTGGATATTTACTTAAATAGCTCTCCACCCACTCTTTGCCCCTTACAGGGTCATCTACTCCATATTGAATATATGAAATTAACTTAAAAATCCCCCCCTTGCATTCTGGGTTAGCGAAATCTATAAAAGTCCCCTTACTGATACTTATTGCAAGGCTTCCGCCTTTGTCCCCGTTAAGATTCCCTATCATTAAGTTATCGCCAATTACCACCCCATTAGGTAATGCGGAGCGGAGATATCTTTCCAGTTTTGGCCTCATAGATGTGGCCAAATCTTCCCACGAATTTCTGTATTGCTGATTCGACATCTTCCAACCCCCTCGCTAAAATATAGATTCCACCAAATTTACTAACAACATTCTCGAATATTTGCTGAGCCTCCCTCTGCTTGTCTTTGCCCACTTTTGCTTCTATTTCGAGCCTCACGCCCATGCCGCCCAGATTTAGAATCCCACTACAATCCGCCTGTCCTTTCTTGCCCATTCGGCCTATCGGTCGGCCATCCTTAGAATAAGCGAAGCCTACAGGATTTAACCACAGCCTAACATCCCCCTTAGAGTAAGTAGCTAAAATCGCGTTGCATAACTCAGTATGAGTCATCTCATCCCCTTTCTCTGTCTTGATTCCATTATATGCTTAACCCATCCAGCCTTATAGCCTTTTAGCGCGGCTAATTCCTCTAATTGCGCTCGTGTCTTGGCCTTTTTTATTTCCTCTCTTACGCCGCTAACTTTTTTTATAGGCTCCGATTCGGCTAAACTAAGGTCTATTTCTTGTAGGTGAGCGGCTTTTTCCACCACAATCGCCGACCTAGTGGATGCAAGTGGGCTCCCGCATTCTGCGCATACTAGCGCATTGACTTCATTCGAGGCGTAGCAATTAGAGCAACTCACAAAGGTTTTCGCCGCTTTCTCCTTTTTAGATTTTTTCTTTAGACCCTTTTCTAAGGTAAAATCGCCTTCGTCGAGAAATGAACCATGCTCCGCCATTAAGTTCGCATTATCTATAATGACGCAGTCAAGTTTGCCCTCCGCCTTCCGTAGCCCCCTCCCAGCTTCTTGAACGTACTTATTTTTCGATAGGGTCGGCCCCGCTAAAACCACGCAAGATATCTCTGGGATATCCATTCCCTCAACAAACAGGGCGCAGTTTGTGATTCCGTCGATTTCATGCCTTTGGAGCCTACCTAAGATATCTTTGCGATAACCTTTGTCTATCTTATCTGATTCAGCATCTAAGTGAATAAATTTATAGCCTGCATCATTAAATCGCTGGGCAAGGTTCCGACTGTGCTTAACCGAACCAGCAAAAACAATAGTTCTTCTGCCCTCAGCGATTCTAACCCAGCTATCTACTACATTACCCAAGATCTCGGTTTTGTTTACTATACCATCTAGCTCCCCCTCCGAATAATCCACCCTGTTCCTTGTAACATTAGACAGATTTAATAATGTTGGCGTGAATATTCGAGGACGGGCTAAGATTCCTTTGTTAATCAACTCCTTGGTCGTCGTAGTCCTTACCATGCAATCAAAAATATCCCCCAACCCCCCGCCGTCTGCGCGGTAAGGTGTCGCTGTGACTCCTAGTACTTTCGCCTTAGGGCTTCGTTCAAGAAACTGTAAGTAAGAGCTAGCACGGGCTCTATGGGCTTCGTCTATAACTATAAAGTCAGCCCAATTATCCCAATAAGGTCGGTTCGCTAGAGTTGCTATAGATGCAACCTGTGTTTGGAGCAGTGAGTTTTTTCTACTATCATTGGACATAATAACGCCATGCTCAACCCCATACAGATTAAGCCTCTCACTTGCTTGATTTATTAGCTCTTTTCTATGGGCGAGAACTATTGTTCTCTTCCCCTTCGCCTCCGCAGAATGAATTAAGTCGCAAAATATCGTCGTTTTCCCCGCGCCAGTAGGGGCGACTAAGAGTGCTCTTCTTTTTCCTTCTCGATAGCATCCTCTTAGTAACTCCTTTGCCTCGCTCTGGTGCTCCCATAACTCGAATGAGCCAACCTTAGGCACGACTATTCATCGCCTGTAATTAATGCATCTAAGGACGCTTTGAACTTACTGTTCCGTCCTGCGAAAATAAGTAAATTAGTTCTATTTAGGTAATAAAGAGCGGATCTATCCTCTCTCGGTAAATCTTTAAGGGAGCGATAAATCATCTCGCAGCCAGATCTTAATGGTCGTTTTATCACAGTCGTTCCATCTCCGTCAAAAAACTCATAGAGAGGCTCGGCTGGAGTATCCGCCTCCGCCTTTAATATCTCTGTGATTTTTTTTGAACTAAATTGAGTAGGCGCTTCAGTGGGTGGAGTTATGTCAGTCATTTGAGGGTGAGGAGATGAGATACCTTCCGCCTCTTCTTTGGTGATTTCCCCACCTAGCTCCTCGGGGAAGCCTTTCCTTAAAGCCGATGCTTCTGCTACTTTAGCAATCTGTCCATAAGGTCTATCTGCCCACATGGAATTTGGCGCTCCACTCCTATTTTTTTTAGCTTCTTCAAGCCAAAACACCTTAGATGTATATTCACATTTAATGGAGCCAAGTAATTTATACACAGTAACTTTGCACCACTTTGGGAAAGCGACTGTTTTTACAGATTTCTGCTTGGTTTTCTGGTCATATACTGGGAAATCCATAATTATTTCCTCCCCGTACTCTGGCTCTGAAGAACCAGCATACGCCCCAGTTCTGGATGCGGTGCTACGCGCTTCTGCTATCCCCGGCCAGATACCTTCAACCTCTTTCCCTAATGAATTATTCCAGACCTTCACAATATGAACGTGCTTTTTTAAAACATCTAATCCTCTTTCTTTGCAGTATGCTAAGGCCAAGGCGATTCCCTCATCTGAGGCCCCAGGAAACACCGCCTCCTTTAATACTCTGTATCTATCGTGCGTAATCCCCGATTCAGCAATAATCGCTGGTAGTTTATTAGTCATAGTGGTCGCTCCTTTGTTTGTTTCGATTATTCGTAATCTCCAATGAGATTTTTCGTTATATTAAGTCGAAGCATCTCCCGCTGTAATGATGCTTTTTTTATCTCTAGCCGCCTAGCTACAGAGTTTAAATCACCATTATACCGCTCAAGCCATCCCAGAATCAAAAGCCGCCTTATCGCTGCCTTTAATACAGGAAGTTGAGGAATGCCATGCCCGACCTTTGAATTCACCCATCTTCCCCAATCTGGCTCTGCAAGATGAGCTAGTGCGCCTCTTGATTTGATAGCATCAGCAGACGGTTCTAATATTATAGAAGATATTAACATAATTCCCTACGAATATAACTTTTCATGTATTTCCGTCACTTCCTCAAGTGATAATCCACGCTCAAACAAATCCGACATGGCCTGTTCGCGGTATCGAAGGCCGGTCAATTCTTCCTTAGATACATTAAAAACTACTGCATCTATATGCTCGGTTCTTCTGTATGTGAGTTTATCTTCATCCACACAAATAAAGGTTGGATTATTACATAATGACTCCAGCCACCCCTCCGCTTGATGAGCAGATGAGAAGTTAATCTTATAGGTTTCGCCGAAGCTAAGTGTTATTTGCGCGAAAATTTCTTTACTCATATTTTTTCTCCTTGTTTTTTTATTGCGTCCTCAAGCAGCTTTACTACTTCTGTATGCTTATATTTTACCGCCCACCTTAACGCCTCATCATTACGAGCGTGAGGGTTGGCTTTAGCTTCCAGCAGTAGTTTTACTATTTCAGTGTGGCCATATTCTGCTGCCCACCTTAATGCCGCATCATTATCGGCATGAACGTTAGCTCCTTCCGAAAGCAATCGCTTTATTTCGGTGACGTTGCCAGCTCTTACCGCCGTTATTAGTTTTTGCTCCTTACTCATCTCTTTCCCCCTTTTATTATTTTTGATTCTTTAATCAGTCGCGGGATAAAGCCTTCATAAAACATCAATCTATGATCTTTGTATATGGTGGCAAATTTCCACTCCCCTCTGGCTTTCTTAGCAACAGTTTGATAAGGGTAGCCGGTAATATCCGACACTTCTTGCAGAGTCAGAAGCGAGGATTCCCTTATTGCGGGTGAGGGGAGAACTTTATACAACTCATCAATGATTTTGTGATACTTCTCTGAGTCTTTCATAAATAGCGCATGACGCAACTCAATCATTACCTCTAAGAACACCTCTGCATCTTCAATATTTGAATCTCCGCGCGTCAAGTTAGTCATGTTGATTCCTCCTGTTCTATTAAATGATTCCGCCCTTTTGGGTGGATTGCTCTATAAAGAGCAGCAGCTATGCGCTCTATTGACTCCTCAGCGTCAGGGATTAACTCCCCTACCAGCCCAAGACACTGCTTAAAAGTCCTCACCCGTAATGAAAGAGCCTCTGGATAAATAGCTAGAGCTATCTTTTCCTCTGGAGGCAAATCAATCACAGGCTCTCCCCTGCTGTATCTAATAACTTTCTCAACTCTCCTTGGCATAAATCCCCCACTAATTCCTCAATATATTCCTTCACTTCTTCTGGTTTTAGATTGCAAACCCCTAGATAAGACAATAAAGCGCAAATATCCTCGCTGGTTTTCTTTATTACCCCTCGCACCTCACCCAATTTTTCTATAGCAAGAAGCTCATTTTGTGATGCATCATCTTTTGGAGCCTCAAAATAAGTCATAAACATTCTCCTTGGTATTTTGTATTATAAAATCAAATAGATTAGAATAGCACTAATTAAGATGTCTGTTGTGGATAACTCCATGTTTATCTATCCCTCTCAAAAATGACTATCGCCGAAGGAAATGGGGCTGAATTGCTGTGGCCTCCAAATTTTAAACGACCTCTTAGAAATTCAATCTTCCCATGGGGGATTATATAATCATGCCACCATGCCGTATCTGTACGCGCTGGAAGTAAACAAACGACTTTCGCGACATGTTGCCCGTTGGTAAAGGTAGCTTCATAAGCCTTTTTTACCCACCTCCCAATCTCGCGGCCATAAGGTGGATTCATCCAACAAACATTGTCTTTCCAGTCTTGCGTTAGTCCATCTATTTCAGAGGTATAATACCTTGAGCATTTTGCATTTTCTGGCGTAGCGCAAACATCAAGTGTAAAGCCATGAACCGCATGGAGCCGATCAAATAAATCCTGTGGTGTTGCCCATAGGTCTGTTTTGCTTGAAAAATGTACATTCATAAAATCGCCCCTAGTGGTGCTGGATGTTAAGTGAATAGGCATGGATAACTTATCAGGTTTCTTTTTGTGCTTGATTGATTAGAGATTTAATCCTTCTGACTAATTCCTCTTGTAGCTCATGACTATTGGCTAGATCTGAGGGGGGGAGTAGTTCCAAGTAGTATTGATGCACTAGATCCGATGGATTAATGAATTGATTCCCTATTTTGAACTGCTCTTCCCCCCACTGGAGTATAGAAGCAACCAAGAAGCCATAGGCGTCAGAAAGAGATGCAAGACTAAGCATGATCACGCCCCTGCTCTTTTCAGAAGGTTCTCTAATTTAGCGGCTAAGGTTGGCCTTTTTAGGAGGCGTTTTAGTTCTGGCTCCCCCTCGTCGATCAAGAGGGACAGCGAACCAAGAGTTGTTGCCCCAGTCTCGCTTAACTCTCTTACTTCCTTATTGGTAAGATAGGGGACTAAGTCCGCCCCTATCTCTGTATTTAGGCCGCATTGAGCAACGGTATTGAATACCAGATCAACCTTTTTTCTTGAGTGCGAGCGGCCATCTAATATTAGTTTAGACGCTGCTCTATCGGGATAAGCTCCTATTGTCATATTGTTTCCTTGCGCTTGATTGTTAAAGTCCTGTAACTGGTGCCCTGTGTAGTAAAGCCTTTACGATGCACAACTTTACTCTCCATTACAATATCAGCAATTTGGGCAGTTCCAGCATCCCCTATTTTTTCAAAAAGATTGGATTTTAAGAAATTTAATTCTTTTTCTTTTTCTCTTAAGTCCGCCCCTAGTGCTTTTGTTATCTCCTGAGCGGCTATAAAATCCCTTGCCAGATCTTCTACCTCTGGGTTATCTATCAACACCACTCTATCCGCATCCACGGCTTTATTTGTAGCCAATAATATATCTGTTGTTGCCGGGTGATAATCGGGGTGTGGTGGACTCTTTAAGTTCCAGAACTCTTCTATTTTTCTGATGTGTTTATCTATGAACTCGTGATTAATGGTTCTGATTATGTGTTTTGGAGTATTTCCACCGACTAGAGCCCCAATAATGCACCAAGTTAACCCCGTCGTGGCCATCTGGTGCTGTATCTGTATCTCTATGTAATTGGTTGAGTTCCCTTCCTCCCAATTTTTCATATTTTGAAAGAAATCTACGTTTTTAATCTCAAGAATGCCCTTTCCGTAGAGTAAAAACATCCCTTTAATTTCCTCTGGAGCGTTAGGTGTTACTCCTGTAATATAATAATCGGGAGTTGCGGCCATTCCGTTTATTGATGGACTAACGGCGAACTCAGCTTTTTCTATTATTAGTCCCAAATCCTCCGCAAACCCCTTAGCAATTACTGACTCTAAGCGGTTGCCCCATACAAGAGGGGTTCCAGTAGCGGCAACCTCCTTCCCTTCAAATTTCTCTTTGTATAACGAGTAGTAAGATTTATAAGGCGATGCATTCCATAATGCGGCGGCATCACTGCTCCCGATGAATTCTTTTCTATTGTGTGTCATGTTATTTACTCCTGTTTGTTTGTTGTATTGTTAAGCACTTCCTAGCGTGGAATTCTCCGCTTGCTAAAAATTTGTATTCATTGGCGTTTAGCGTTACTGCAATCACCTCATCACTCATTAGATGGTCATATTCCTTTTCTAATTGTGAATATATCCACCTCATAAAATTCTTTAATGGCTCAACCAGTGCCGCGCTTTCGTTATCCCTTATATAACTGTCTCTGGAATCAAAAAAATACTCGCCGTTATTTGTTATTGTGAACTCAGTACAATTTTCGTGGTAGTAACGCCCGCTATGTTCCACCTCAGCACAAAGTCGGTAAAAGGCGGGCTTTTGTATTGCCTGCAATTCACGCGCTATTTCATGCAATGTTGTATCAAGCGGTGCATACGCTTTTATAGCTGTAAGTGCGCCTTTCTTGTAGGAATAGCTACCGTCAAAACACGCTCCATCCCCTTGTGAATAGAATCCGCTAAAATAGATTTTATCTATGTTAATCCCTAGCAAGGCCGCACAGGCTTTTGCATCATCATAGATGTATTCGTGCCAGTCTTGGTTAAGCTCACCTCTCTTGTACCATTCGCGAGCGTTTTCCTTCGCCTCCTCGTTTAATTCTTCATAGGCAAAGGCTTGTGTTTCAATAGTATGCATGTTATTTACTCCTGTGTTTGTTAAAAGTCGCTATGATTCTATATTAACCCCCTATATGCGCGGCAAAAATGCCCTTCGTTTCAAAATGCCTTTTCCACTCTACCCCGTCGTTAAAGTCCTCTAATAATGCGCTAACCAGCTTTTTATTCTGGTCATTTTCTGCAACCTTTGCCAGTTTGCCAAGTGCAAGGCGTATTGCTTCACTTTGCGTATCGTACCCACAACCATTAGCAGCGGCTTTAACGATAGCATCCCCAAAGAAATGCAAATAGCAGGTTGTGCGCATTCCGCTTGCGCTTCTTATGAATGTAACATTACCCTTAAACATTCGCCGCATAGCGTCAATATCGCCATAGGCTACAATATCTATTGCAGGGTTTAAACTATGCAGTGTATAGCTGTTACTAGCGATTTTATCGCGTTTTTGATATAATTCCGTTGTCATATTATTTCCCCTCTCTTAAGTTATCAACGTATTCTTTAAAATCCGCGCTTGCGTTTTCCCATATCCAATTAGAAATATGGCCGTTGCTGTCATAATCCGCCATAAGCGAATAACCGCCTAAGACATCGTCAATGTCACCTATGGATTCATCTTTTATTATGTGTATTATGAAAAACTCTAATAGTAAACCTAGCCTTGCTTCTTCCCAGTCATTCAGATCTTCTTTCCATTCGCTATAATTGCTTGAAAAGAATGAAACAAAACCATCACGGCTTGCACATCTTGAGTTTATAAAAGCCAACCAGCTACAACCCGCATTAGTTAGGATAAACTCGCGTATGGCCTCTAATTGCTCAATAGGAATCAGGCCATAGATGCCATCTGTAGTGTTGGCATAATATGCTGAGCGTGTTAATATTTCAAACTCAATATTTACGGTGAATTTCCCGCGCGTTTTAGCTGCTATAAGCTTTTCAATTTCAGTACAATAAGCTTTCGCATATTCTACATGCACCGCCTGCCATAGAATATCGCCATGGAATAAATCCCTAAGTTTCTCTAATTGCGCAGCGGTTACATTATAATCCCTTTCTAAGACTTCATGCTCATATTCCAGCCATGAATCAAGCAGTGCACTGTGTGAAGATTCATAGAATCCCGCAAATGGTATTTTCACGCTTAGTTTTTGCATTGTGTTACTCCTGTGTTAATGGTTAAGCATGTAAAAGCAAGTGGAATGACTGTATTTCGTCATACAAGCACTCATAGCCTCACTATCAGTCTTAGCTAAGTAATATATAACCAAGGTGGTAATTATTCCCGTAATCGCATATTTCATATAGCCGCCTTTCCTTGTATGATTAAACTCGTTAGTGCTTCTGTTACACCGTTAATTACGCCTACACTTTCATCTGGCATCTGCTCAAGCACTAATAAGTGGATTCTTTTCCTATTATATTGCAGATGCTGCACAGTACTCGCGCTTAATACACTAAAAATACTCTCTGCTACTTCGTCTAATTCACTATACATTATTAAATCCCCTTTTTGTTGTTTCGATATATGAAAACATAATATAGACAACGGTGCATAGCTACAAAATAATTTCAGGAAATACCAAAATAATACGATTCTTCAACCATATCAATATATTAGGTTGTGGATAACTTTGGTGCAAAAAGGCAACAAAATGGCCAAGAATAAGGTATTCGTTAATTTCTATGTGATTTTACCCCAAAATATGAGAAAAAAATGTCGTTTTTGAAAGCCGCAATCCGCCCATGTTTGATTTTGTCAAGAAAAAAATAATCAGAGATTATTCAGGAATATCAAGGGGTTGAGGGGGTTAAAAGGTTAATTTTCGTTAAATATTATTAATTAATAGTTAACGGTACAGGTGATGGAATACTTTATTAAGTTTGTAAAAAAGAGGATAGAAATATATACAACAAAATATAGGGGGCAACCTCGCGTGATGCGTTGCAGGCGCGCGCGCTACGCGTGTGTATGCGAGGGAGAGGGGTTTTCCCTCAAACCGATTTCAAAACCATACACAAACGAGAGGAAAATACCCTTACAAGAGGGAATCGAAAAAAATACGGCGGTAGGAAGGACGGCTATTTTATCCTTCTAAAAATGGCCTCAGAACGAACTTAACCACAAAGAGCCAATAATGAACAATACCACTCCTTATATATATATATCCCAAAGAAGCAATTTGCTTTTTATAAGTTGCTGAAAAATAAGGATTCTTTTTTTTGAAAAGGGTGGGGGGAGAAAAACATAGGGGGGCGGGGAGTCGGGGAGGGCGGGCTAGGTTCCCAGCCTCATACCGGCGTATTTTTTTCCTCTGTAATCGGCTGTTTCCCTTACTTAGATTTTTTTTCTCGGGAAATTTTTTTCGACTATTCTCGATTTTAGTTGACTTTTGCCGAGAATATTCTACTTTTTTCGGGAGGTTGCTGGCATGTTGTCCAAAAAATTCCGGACATCTCTCAAAAAATTCCGGACATCTCTCAAAAAATTCCGGACATCTCTCAAAAAATTCAAATTTTTGGTGGGAAAATTCGAATTTTTGATGTAAAAATTCCACTGATTTTGCGATTTTTTTTTGTTTCGAGTTGTATTTATGTGACGGTTTTCGGTGGAATTAAAATATTATATAGCAAAAGAGTGTATAAAAGTTGTTAGGGAATTGGTTAAACTATAAATTTTAACTTAGTGAAATCTTAAAAAAGGGGAATATTTATGAAGAGTGGTAAAGAACGCATAGCTAAGAGTAAAAAGAAGGTAACGATTGTGATGCCTGAGGATTTGTATGAAGAATTGTGTGTGATGCAGGATGAGATGTGTGTGAGTACATTTGGTCAGTTGATGTGTGAGATTGGCCGGGAGGCGTTACGGATAGGGCGTGAGATTGGGGTTGCGCGCGGGTTTGGTTTGAGATTGGGGTTGGAATCTCCGGGTTCGAAGGATGTTTTGAGGGGAGTGAGTAATTCGAGATCTGGGGATGTTGTGACGAAGCCGATTGAGCCGATATATGATGAGCCTGTAGAGGGGCCAAAGATGACGCCGAAGGAGCGGAAGCAGTACACTGAGGCTTGTATGAAGTACGTTGATTACTTAGAGATAAAAAATCAGTGGGGTGGTGAGCTTCCGAATGAGTATCAGAAGAATGAGTTCGCGGCGGCTAAAGAGGCTGTGTTTGCCTTTCAGGCGAAATTTGACTTACCGGACGATAACTACTTGAGAGAGGTCGCTTAAAAGATGGCTGCGTAAAAGATGGTTGCTTTATAAAAAAAGCATGATAGACACTGATAGTGTTTTTTGTTTCGATCCTTAGCTCCCCAGCGCTACTCCCGACTGGGGAGTCTTTTTTTAGGCTTCGGCGAATTTCTGGAAGGCTTCGTCGGCGGCAGAAAATATGTGATAAAGTGAGGTGTTCTTCGTTTTTATTTGAAAAGTCTGAGCGTGGGTAATTACCATCCCGGATTTCATCTTCTCCTGACGAGAGAGCTTCAATTCCAACAGATCAGGCTTCGCCTCAGTGAAGTCCATAGTCACACCCCTAGATAAATGATTTACCTGACCGTTGTAATATGAATTCATGAGATATTGCGTCGCGTAATTTAAAGCATCCGCCCCAGAAAAAGTCGCCTCCATGTCCAGTTCAGGCTTATCCAGCACCTCAGTAGCAGACTTAATCTCAGCCTCAGGCTCAGTAGAAACCTTCTTAGAAACAGTACCTATATTATTTGTAGCCATATTATTTCCTTTCGTGTAATATATTTTAAAATAAGTAGTCTACATGAAAGATATAAGCAAGTATATTGAAAAAAAGTGGGGAAGGGGGGAGCATGGTTGGCCGAGAAGAATCGGGGTTTTCGGTGACGATGGAAAAACCCCTTATAAGCGAGATGGTTCATTCGGTATATGTGAAGATGAGGAAGCGACGCTGGAAGCTGCTTCACACTACTGTATGTGTAAGGGTATGCCAGCAGATACCCCGCCCGGTGTCGATCCTTTAGAGGTCTGGAGATTGCGAAAGGTAAATACTCCACCAGAAGAAATCGGAGCGTACTTCGGATATTCAGAGGAAGAGTGGGAAGTCATAGTCGGAAAATACCCCATGATACAGTTCCTGCAAAACAGGGGAGATGTCGCATACAGAACCATGATCCGCGAAGGACAGTACCAACTGGGGCGAAACCTCAATGAAGGAATGCTGACGAAACTCGGTGAACACGTCCTTAAACAGAAATTCACAAAGGAAAAGGAGAACTCCACGAATGTCCAAGTTAACGTGGGAGCAGTATCAGACCTACAGGCACAGATTGGCCGAAGCTATAAGGATATCAGAGCCGCTGCAAGCCAAGGAAATGATCCGGACAGCGTGCAGGGAGGACAGATTCTTCTTAATGGAGGAGATACTCCTAGCAACGAAATGGATACAGAATGCGACTGATAAAAAAAGACGGTATATCTACGAATTCGTCGCTAACTCAGAAGAAAAACGATGGGGCCACATCGACGTAGCTCCCAGATATCACTGCAAATCATTAGCGCTGACATACGCTGGTATTATCCAACTCATGATCATCGACTCAGAAAAAACTATCGGCCTGTTCTCATATAAATCAAAACTCGCAAAGTCATTCCTCGCGCAAATACAAGCAGAACTCGAAAATAACCTGAACCTGAAAGAACTGTTCCCAGATGTTTTCTACCAGAATCCACAAAAGGAAAGCCCAAAATGGTCGGAAAATGAAGGAATCCTCATTCGCAGAAAAGGAAACCCCAGAGAAGTAACCCTCACAGCATCAGGACTCGTAGACGGACAGACTACAGGCGCTCACTACAATTATTTATGGTTCGATGACGCAATAGAAAAAGAAGCAGGCGGATCTCCATACATGATGGCAAAAGCAGAAGAATCACTACGCCTCGTTATAGGAGGACTAGGAACACACGACAAGCAATATGGAGGGGTAGGCACTAGATGGAACCTGTTCGATGCCTACAAGACTCTGGAGGCGGACGGTGTTATAAAAATCAGGCGAACCGAAGGTGTCACACCTAACGAGAGAGATGGAACTCCGCTATATCTTACGGCAGATGAATGGGAAAACGCAAAAAGGGAGTTCAGTGACTTCCAATTTAGCTGCCAGATGCTTAATGAGCCAAATGCCGATAGCTCAAAGGCGTTCAATTATGACTGGTTGCAGTGGTACGTTAAAATAACAGACGGATGGCGGAATATGAACCGCTATATTATCGTTGATCCAGCCAACTCGAAAAGCAAAGATGCCGACTCAACAGCAATGATCGTAGTCGGAATACAGGGGGACGGGAATTATTATGTATTAGACGCGGTTAGAGATAAATTAAGCCTGCCAGAGCGAATAGATAAATTATTCGCTCTGTATATAAAATGGAAACCAATCAGAATAGGATACGAAGAATACGCAGTACAGGCAGATATAGACGCAATAAAAATGAAGTCCAGAGAACTCATGTTCAACCTACCTATCGTCAAATTAGGAGGGAAAATCAAGAAAGAAGATCGCATCGAGGGCTTAATGCCATTAGCTAAACAAGAAAAGCTTTATCTACCCAGAAATTTGATGTATAGGAACTGGGAAGGACAGATGATTGACCTTATTGATTATTTCGTAAATTTTGAATATCTACCATTCCCAAATGGAAGGCACGACGACATGCTTGATGCACTGGCTAGAATAACCGACCCAGCACTGGGGATTTCAGCACCAGAAATAGTAAGTAGTCCATACACCATCAACTATAACGGACACGAAATAGAGGAGGCAGGCTCATGGTTAAGCGCGTAACTCCAGAAATGGCAATGGAGAACATAAGGGAAGCCAATCGCAGAGGACAGAGCGAGTGGGCTAAAGAGGCATTCGAAAACTTTCTCATGTATAACGGATACCAATGGCCGGATTCAGATCTGGAGAAAATGGCATCAGAAAAACGACCAACCGTTGTATTTAACCGCGCCGCACCACTAATAGACGCAATTATTGGAGATGAAATCGCTGGCCGTAAAGAAGTAAAATTCCTACCCAGAACAACGAAAGACAGCACCATCCCAGATGTAATGAAATCTATCGCCACATGGGTCAGAAATACCAGCGCACAAGAGGCATCAGAAATAGACGCAACCAAAGACATGCTCATCACGGGGCTGGGCGTAACATCAACAAGGATGAATTACGAGGATACAGAGCAAGGACAACTCGAAGTTGAACGAGTGAATCCTCTAGATACTAGATATGACCCCAACGCATCAGCGAAGAATCTCACAGATAGACAGTGGGACGCTCGATATAAAATAATGACCAAGGAAGAAGTAGAAGATAGTTTCCCAGATGCTACTTTAGAGTTCAGCAACGAAACAGAGTACAACGTAGACCTGAGAAATAAAGAAGTTGGCCGTAATCCAGCGACATACGCTATGAAGTCGCAGAAAAAAAAGCAAAAGGGCAAAAAAGGATTCACAGTTTGGGATTATCAATACAAGGCATCAGAGCGATTCTATAAAGTGGAAAATCCATTTTTAGGCATGGAACTGTATGAGGACCTATTACCAGACCTCATAGATACCTTCGGGGAGCAAGTAAAAACCCCGCAGATGAATCTATCGCCAGATGGCTACGAAGTACTCAAGAAAATAACCAAGGGGCTTCAAATCGAAATGCCTCAAGCGGCAAAAATGATAAAAAAGACCGTGAAGAAACTTATCTTCATAGAAGATTCGTTGGAGATCCTTTATGATGGCGATAATGCCGTCAATAGGTTTACTCGTACATTTATGACCGGCAAACGGGACGAAAAAGACAATACTTGGTATGGCATAATGAGGCCAATCAAAGACCCTCAGTTATATGCAAATAAATTATTCTCCACCATTTTGTATACCTATATGACCAACTCTAAAGGCGGGGTAATTATCGAGGGAAGTAATATCCCAGATATGGCCGAATTTAGAAGGGAATGGGCGAAACCAGACGGGATTATCCGCGTAAGTGAGCTTGATAAAATCAAAGAACGCTCGAAAGGAGACGTTTCACCCGCCGCAGCCGAAATCATGAAGTACAGCATACAGGCAATATCCGAGGCTTCCGGTATGAGCACCGAGAGGGTGGCTACAGAGCAAAGAAATAGAAGCAACGCATTAGCTAATACACGAATAAAGCAATCTCAGGCAATACAGGGCGAATACATAGATTCCATCTCGACCTACAGGGTAGAATGGGGCAAGCTACTTGTGCAGTTCACAAAGGATTATCTAAGCCAAGAAGATAGACTGATAAGAGTCACAGACGAAGATGGCGAGAAGTTCATAAATATGCTGAAAGACCCACTAGCGGATGACTATGATGTCGTTATCGAAGAGGGAGCTTTAAGTTTAAACCAAAAAATAGAAACATGGGAGATACTGGGGCAAATGTTCGCCGGACAGCCACTGCCTCCTCCTTTGTTCAGGTACTCGCCATTACCAAAGTCTATAAGCGAAGAAGTGATCCAGTATCTCACACAAAAAGGCCAACCTTCACCAGAGCAGCAGCAGCTTATTATGGCTCAGACAGAAGAAGTCAAAGCAGATACTGCGAAATCTTACGCTTTGGCGGAAAATTCAAAAGCAAGAACAGCAAAAGTAGCGGAGGAAGTAGAAGAAAAAAGAACACAGAATGCAATGGATAAATTAAGTCTGATCCTGCAAGGAGTTACAGCTTCAGGCCAAGAAAACAACGTAGAACAAGCAGTGGGGTTTTAAATGAGTAATACAGCAAAGTTTTTAGATGATTTTAAAGAACAATTCATTATAAAGGAAGAGGGTGATTCGGTTAAAACAGACGAATCACCCGTCCAACCAACAGAAAAACCAATAGAGGATAGCAATGAAAATGATAGCGAACAAGGGCAAGTCAGGCCCAATACTGGAGACTCCGAAGGGAACGGGGATGGGCGGAACAAAGAAGGGCGGAACCAAGAAGGGCTGCTAGAACCAACCGAGGAAGAAGATGGTGCAGAAAGCGATTCAGTCTCTTATGTGCCATCTTTCGTTTTAAAAGCAGAAAAAGACAAGCGTAGAGAGCTAGAAAAGAAACTAGAAGATCTACAGAGGGTTCAGCCGCAGCCATCTCGCCAGACAGAGCCGGAAATCAAAACCCCCCAGCCAGAGCCAGAGATTGACTACTATACCGATCCCGACGCATGGTACAAAAGGCAGATTGAGGTACAAGAGAATAGAATTAATCAACTCAATGAATCTATTCAGGAGCAAAGAGCGCAAAATCAAGTTAGAGAGCTTAATGCGGCAATAAACGACTCTATAGCAAGAGAATCAGCGACGATCCCAGACCTAAATGATGCCTTGGATTATTGCCGCATTAA
>Ga0214923_10001179_pt1 | contig 37626 bp, 36 predicted proteins | sample LL1510_MetaG_FD_177993 | JGI IMG/M metagenome (GOLD analysis project Ga0214923, IMG submission 177993) | Freshwater microbial communities from Lake Lanier, Atlanta, Georgia, United States - LL-1510 | ecosystem: Environmental > Aquatic > Freshwater > Lake | place: USA: Georgia | collected...
AGCAACAACAGGAGCAGTGGTAGCAGTAGCTTCTACAGTAGGAGTAGCTTTCTTGGAACGACCTTTCTTGGGTTGAGTTTCAGCAGGAGTAGCAACAACTGGAGCAACAGCAGGAGTAGTGGTAACAGCGGGAGCAGCAACAACTGGAGCAGGAGTAACAGCGGAAACAGCGGAAGCAGCAACTACAGGAGTAGCAGTAGCATTATTACGAACAACTTTTTTACTAGACATTGGATTAAAATAATAAAAGGTTATTTTTTTAAATCAAACACACTAGACAAAAAAAATGCGTTTAAGCTTATTAATTCTGCGTGAAAATAAAAAAATCCCTAATAAAATATCTATTATTATTTAATATGGAAAATGAAGATTTAGATAGTAAAATAAAAAGAATAAAAATACAACTAGCACAATATAGATACAAAAAAATAATGTATCATTCAATAGAAGTAGAAAATCATATAAATAAATTATATAATGACTATATGATTTCAGAGGTTAATAAAAATATGAATTATAGTAATTTATATTTGATTGGAAAAAATCTTAATATTGAATATAATCAATATGTTATGAATAGTAGTGATAAAGATTATCTATATAATTTGATAAAATATTTGATTACAGATGTAAAAATAAATGAAAATGATCATATATCAAATCAAGAATTATCATCATTATCTGGAAATAATAATGAGATATTATTATTGGATAAAATATTTCCATTAATTAATCCAAAATTATTTCCATTCAATAATATATTTATTAAATTAATAGAAATTGTAAAAAAATGTGGTACAATTAATTTAATAACATTATTAAAAGTGTTGAATATAAAAATATCCGATGATATTTTGAATGGATTAATATTAGAATTAAATAATATATTTATTCCAAAAGGATTTGAATTTATAGATTTTGATAATTTTCCAAAAATCCTAAATGATAGTAATTATTTTTGGAAAATTCCAGAAACATTTGAAGAAAATGATTTTCTTGATCTATCTAGAGATTTATATATTATTTCCGAAAAACTTGTTATTAAAATTTCTGGTTATTTTGTTAATGATAGTTTATTAACAATTAATAAAGCCTCTCAATTAAATTTTCAATACTTGTCTATTTCAAAATCATTAATTATTGATAATATCAAAACTAATAAATTAATTATTGGAGAAGAATTTTACAAAAATTATTTGAAATATTGTTATATTGGTGATATTTATAGTATGTCTACTAATGATTTTGTAAATATTATGTTAAATAATTATAAAAAATTCTTAAAATGGGCTGGTTTAGAATTTATTAATATTTTGAAAGAATTTGTTTCAGTTGGTCCTAATGTAAAAATTTTATATGAATATATATTTATTTTATTAATAGGTGATAATAATACTATTGATGTTGCATCATTATTTATTGATTTATTAAAGGAAAAGAAAACATATAGTCCTATTATTTATAAAATAATTATGTGTAAATTACCATTCAATTTATCAATAAAAATGAAAAAAGCATCATTAGATATTAAATCTGAAATTGAAAAAATTAAAAATATTGATTCTAATGAAATTGATTGGACTAAACAATTAGCATTAAATAAATATATTCCAGAACATGTAAAAGCATTAACTTTGGAAAAAATAGATGAAATGAAAACTAATAATAATGAATATTATAAACAATTAACATTTGTTAAAAATATTATTAATTTTCCTTGGGCATCTAATTTTGATGAAACTTTTTTCAATCATATTAAATCTAATTCTGAATTAACATCCAAATATTTATTAGAAATTGAAAATAAATTAAAAAATTTATCTTATGGACATGAAGAAGCAAAGAAAGCACTATTATTAACAATTGGTAAATGGGTTTCTAATCCTGCTAGTCAAGGTACATGTTTTGGTTTAGTGGGACCACCTGGTGTTGGTAAAACTTTATTAGCAAAATCTGTTAGTAAAGCATTAAATATACCATTTGCAGAAATTACATTAGGAGGGCAAAATGATGGTGAATTATTATATGGACATGGTTATACTTATTCTGGTTCACAACCAGGAATGATTGTTAAAAAAATGGTTGAAATGGGTTCTCCAAGAGCTATATTATATTTTGATGAATTAGATAAAACATGTTCTAAACATGGAACAATTAATGAAATTACTAGTATATTAATTCATATGACTGATCCAAATATGAATTCAACATTTCAAGATAGATTTTTTCAAGGTGTTGATTTTCCATTAGATAAAGTCATTATGATATTTTCTTATAATGATGCTAAATTAGTAGACCCTATATTATTAGATAGATTAAAACAAATTGAAGTAGGTGCTTATACTATTAATGAAAAAATAAAAATAGTAAAAGAATTTATAATTCCTGAAATTGCTTCTAATATAGGTTTACAAAATGAACCTTGGATTAAAATATCTGATAAAAATATAGAATATTTAATTGAAAATTATACCAATGAAGCTGGTGTTAGGTCTATTAAAAGAGTTATTGAACAATTATTTCTAACTCTAAATTTAGATAAAATATATAATCGTGAAGAATTTAAAAATATTATGAATGAAATAACACTTGATATGATTATAAGAATTTTAAAACAACCTAAATTAGATATTCAAAAAACTCACGAAAAACCTGAAGTAGGTATTATTAATGGATTATATGCTACAAATTCTGGTACAGGTGGTATATTACCTATACAAATATGTGATAATTTTTCTGCTAATTCTAATGCTTTTGAAATTAAATTAACTGGTAATCAAGGAGATGTTATGAAAGAATCTGTAATGTGTTCTTTAACATCTGCTATTGAATTTTTAAGAAGAAATTCTAAAACTTATTTTGATAATATTAGTATTGAAGAATATTTAAATAAAAATCATAAAAATGGTTTTCATATTCATGCTACTTCAACATCTGTACCAAAAGATGGTCCTAGTGCTGGTTGTGCTTTTACATGTGCTTTTATTTCAAGAATTTTAAAAAAGAAAATATCAAATTTAATTGGAATGACTGGTGAAATTGAATTAACTGGTAAAATAACAAAAATAGGTGGATTAAATTTTAAATTAATAGGTGCTAAAAAAGCTGGATTAAATAAAGTATTCATTCCTAAAGAAAATATTGAAGATTTGGATAATATTAAAGAAAAATATCCAAATTTAATAAATGAAAATTTTAAAGTAATCCCTGTTAATTATATTGATGATCTAATTAACGAAATCTTTGTTGAATGACTTTTTGTTGAATGACTGGTTTTTCTTCATCACTATCTTCTAATTCACTATCATATACTTTAATATGTTTTTTCATTCGATGTAATGTTGATTTCTTTTCTACTTGAATTATTTCTTCATCAGATAAATCTGAAGATGTAATATCACTAATTTCTAGTTCTTCTATATCAGAACTATCTGTTTCTTCTGCTTTAGCAACTACCTTTTTTGTTTTTCTGATCGTGGTTGATTTAACTCGTTTTTCAACTGGTATAACCAAATTATTTTCATCAATTTGATAAGAAGTTTTCATAATTAAATTTTTCTTTTGTAAAATTAAATCTACTATTTTACTATCCATTAATATTTTATGAAAATTCCATATTTTTCTTAATGCTTTCGCAATTGTAACATCTGATATTTCAAATACTTCACCTATTTGTTTTTTTGTTATTGGAACTTTATGAAAATCACAAACTAACAAAAAACAAGCTGCAGCTATGGATGGTGGTTCGTGAGTTGATGCTAAATTTAATTTATGAATATTATCACTTACATTTTTTACTGCTTTGATAATATAATCTTCTAAACCTAATTTCTTTGCAAATCTTTCAATAAAATCGGCTGATTGAGAACTTCTTGCTTGATTAAATAATATATTTGGATCTATAATATCATTAAATTTTCTACAGCCTCTATTAACATGTTTAACTTCCAAATTATAAATATCTGCTATTTCTTTTGGTGATCTAGTTTCTTTTTGCATTTTACAAGCATTGAATAAACAAGCTGCTATCATTGATATTTTATTTACACATCTTCTAATAATATTTTTACCTTTACGTGCTCCTTTTGTATGAACACTTTCTGTAATTTTTTTATATAATATTTTTGCACAATCAATAATAGGTTGTGTTACATTATATTTTTTACATTTTAATTGAATAACATCCAATATTTCCATTAAATTCTTTTCTTTGTAAGGCATTTGACCTTGTCTTTGAATCAATGATAATCTATTAAATCCTTTTGTTGCTATTTTTGTTCCCATAGATGCCTTTGGGAAGAAAAAACTTGTTTGTGAACCATAACGTGAACTAGCCGATGCTTCATTCTCTCCATTTGGTATATCTGGATTTTCATTCAAATATTGACCTGATATCATACCACACTCTGTACAAACAAAATTTGAAACATCTAAAATTAAATTAGGACTACGACAATTTGTACATACTTGACTTTTCTTATTATCCATTTTTACAGAATTTACTGATAATCCCATTAAAAGATTATCTATTTGTTCATCACTCATATCCAAATATTTATCCAAACTCATAACTGTTATTTTTAGTTTTTCTTTAAATAGTTTTTTATATTTTTTTAAATCAATTTTTTTAAAATATTTGTTTAGATAAAATATAATAATATTTAAGGAATATAATGGATAGTAAGGAGATAAAAGTAAAAAAAATAAGTTGTGAAGAAAATATTATAATAATAGATTATGAAAATAATGAATTCATAGGTAAGATAAAGAAAGGAGCAATAAAATTTGATATATTGGATGAGAATAAAAATGAAAAATGTTTAAGTGATATATTAGATAAAAATGTTATATTAACTTTAAAAAATAATATAATAAATAAAATAGTAATTATAACAAATTGGGAAGTATTATCGAGTGATATAGATGAAGATTTATTTTTATAAAAAACGTGAGTTAATAAAAAAATTATAATAATTATTTAATTTTTTCTATTTTATATTATATATTTGAATGAAAAGTTATGTTTCTACTGCAGTTTTATTGGTTTTATTAGGTGGTATTATATATTTCCTTACTAAAAAACCCAGTCAAATGAAAAATCCCAGAGAAGAATTTAGTAGTCAAAAAGTTTTTGCTAATCCATCAGTATTAAGCCCTGATCAAGTTAATACTGATCAAGTGCAAGACCCTGCTACTGGTTTATTACCAACTATGCCTGATAATGTTAATAAATTTTTACCAGTTGATGATAATACTTCTAATTCTGCTGACTTACAAAGTGCGTTCACTTCACCCTTACCAGTTGGAGATTTAGCTGATCAAGTTGATATGAATAAAAATAATGTTAAAAATTATGATGCAAAAGATTTCTTACCTAAAGAAGTTCAATCTGAATGGTTTGATACTGATTTTACTCAAGCTAAATATGATATAAATGATGATGTATTAATTAATACTGATAGATACGTCATTGGTGTTAACACCGTTGGGCAATCTCTTAAGAATGCTTCTTATGATGTTAGAGGAACTATTCCTAATCCTAAATTTACTGTCAGTCCTTGGAATAACTCTACTTATGAACCTGATTTTAACTTGAAACCATTGTGTTAAATTAATTTTTTTTGTTGTATTAAATATAATAATTTTCTTTATTATATTTAATGGATAGTGAAACTGGTAGTAGTGAAAGAGTAAGAGTATCAAAAGAATTAGTTGACACTGTAAAAAAATATATAGAAATTGATAATGCACTAAAAGAAATTAGAACGCAAACAAAAAAATTAAATGATGAAAAGAAAAAAAATCAAGAATTTATATTAAATTATTTACAAAAATGTGAGGAAGAAACTATTGATATTACTGGCGGAACTTTAAAAAGAGATGTTAAAAAACAATTAGCACCATTGAAAAAAGAAAATATTCAAGCTACATTATCTAAAATTATTGGAGATGGTGTTAAAGCATCTGCAATGGTTGAAGAAATTTATAAATCTAGACCTATTGTTGAAAAAGTTACTTTAAGAAGAATCAGAGCAAAAGATTAAAATATTTTAAAACTGATTAAATTCTCTATTTGTATACCATTAATTGATTTTAATTTAGAATCATAAACTCCTTCTATAGTATCCATAGTTGTTTGATTATCTCTTATTTTCCTTGTAATATGTACTGAATGATTTTCTGGAAATACTATTTTAAAATTATTATTTTTTGATTCTTTTGGTATAAATGGTTTTATATTTTTACCAATCCAACTTTTAATATTTACATCACTTGGTTTTTTTTCATTAATTGAAATAACACCTTTATCATCTGTTACATGATATGTCCATGGATTTGTTTTTGAACCATCTCCCCCAGGTTGTGGTAATAATGTTACATCATTATCTTTAGGTGTTGTATCAAAAGGTTCATTTATGTTTTTAATAATTAAATATATTCCAATTAATACTATAACAATTATAATAATTGAATTTAATTTCATTTATTATAATTTCATTAGAAAATAATATCATAATTTATAAAAAAATATTTTAATCATCAATACCATTCTTTTCTGTTCTAATTCTTCCAATAATATTAACAGAACGTAATTCTTGTAAAGTTAGTTTAAATGCATATCCCATAACAACAGCAGATATTTTAGTAGTATTTTTACAACCAGCACATTTATAACTTTGTTTATCTTTAATTTTAGAAGCAAACATACCACATAAATCACATACTCTAAATAATTCAATATCAGAACATTCCATCATTTTCTCTTTGAAAAATTGAGCCATACCATATGAAACAATAGAATTGTTTTCCATTTCTCCGATCTTTAAACCACCATCTTTTGAACGACCTTCTAATGGTTGTCTTGTTAATGTTTGTTTAGGACCACGTGCACGACCATGTACTTTATCTAAAACCATGTGTTTTAATCTGATATTATAAACTGGTCCTATAAATATTTCTGTATCCATAGCACGACCTGTTAAACCACAATACATTTTTTCTGTTCCATATTGATTAAATCCAATTGCTTTCAAAGCTTCTGGAATTGAGGCAATATCATATTTATTAAATGGTGTTCCATCCACAAAATGACAAGTTTCTGCTGCTTCTTTTGAAACTAAACATTCAATAAAGTGACCCATAGACATACGTGATGGATAACCGTGAGGATTTAACATAATATCAGGACAAATACCACTTTCTGTAAATGGCATTGATTTTTGTTGATATGTAATACCAATTGTACCTTTTTGACCATGAAATGTTGTCATTTTATCTCCAGACATTGGAATACGAGCTTTTCTTAATCTCATATTAATCATTGGATATCCATCTGTGTTATAAATACCTGTATGAACTCTATCAACTACACCTTCAATATTCTCTCTATAAATTTGTGAAGAATCTTTATAAACTTTATTACTATTAGCAGTTGGTTGAATTGGTGAAATCTTACCTATAATAGCATCATCTGGATTTAATATGGTTTCTTCTGGTGCGAAACCTTTATCATTTAATTTTTCATAATTTTCTTCTCTCATACCATTTACTTTATTTCTATCTGGTTTTGTAAAAATATCATCTTGAGAAGTTGTTGGATTTTTTTGAATTTCATCATGAACTTTTTTCAAGGTATCTGCCATAAACATACCTCTATTAATACTTGATTCATTAACTATTTCACTATCTTCTTGGTTATCGTTTTACCTTAAAACTGAATGTTGTTAAGTAAGACACACTTTTTAAAGTGATGTAATATCTTACCTCCCGAGTTCAGTCACTATTACTAGTGGGACTAGACTATATCTTAAGCTATCATTAGGATTGATTAGATCCTTCAAGCCCACTCCCGTTTAGTCGTTGAACCTTCTCCATGCTCTAATCATATCGAGTTTAGGAGATTGGCTGCGGATTGTCCTATTTCACATCTTATTACCTGAGAAAAAAACTTTGTTTTTTTTGAAGGATTAAAATTTTTTTCCTGAGAACAGCAATTAACTGTGGTCCTTTTTAAAGTTTCCCTTAAAAAGTGGTAATGTGAAATTTTACAGGATTTCCCCGCAATTTGAGAATGTTGCCGATTACACATCGACTAGCTACTACTTTTAATAGTAACTCGAGCTAACCATTAACCCGTTATATGATAATACTGCTACAATGGCATTTTCACCATATGGTAAATCTTGACATCCATTATATTTCATTGCTCTAGTCATACAAATAGGCAATTGTGGATGATATAAAATTTGTGAAATATCCATTCTATCTTTATATGATGTTAAAAATGTTCCAATACTTTGTTTTGATTGTGAAAAGTGAATAATATTTCTTGTACCGTAATTATGATTTGAAAAAGGTACATTTGAAACTGTTGAACCCAAAATTAACCAAGGATGAAAATCACAATGAGTATATTTAACCCATCTGTAATCACCATAACGATTAATTTTAGTTTTTTCATTATATTCTACTATTTTTTTTGATGATGTATTACTTTCATCTAGTTTATTTTCAACATCTGCTACCATATTATAAACCATTGATTCAATATCTTCATACTCAACCAAATTTGGAAAAGTATTCAAAAGTTTTTTCCAAGATTTTGAAACATCTGGTAATTTACTTTCTTCTTCAATAAATTTAAATACTTTTTCATCATAATTTAATTTATTATTATTTACAATTAATACTGGTCTTATTAATCTTCCTCCATCCCAATATACTCTTATTTCTTTATTCTTATAATCAAACATTATTGATGTATGACTATCTATTTTACCTTCTGTTCTCGCCAATTTTAAATTATTATAAATTTCTTGAGCATGAGCAAATTTACAAACACCATACCAATCACCATTTGTTAAAATCTTTACCGTATAATTTTGTACTAATGGATCAGTATCATATGGATGTGATATACCTTTTTGTGTTTTAAGTATATTATGTATAATTTCTTTTTGAGATGCATTTTGCATTGTTACACTTGCACTAAAAGCCATACTTTTTACAATACCAATTTTTTGACCTTCTGGTGTTTCTGATGGACAAAAGAAATTAATTTGTTGACCATTAACCATACGAATTGATGTAACTTTACTTGTTGATTCTTCCATACTTGGTGATAATACACGTCTTAAATAACTCATACCTTGTACCCAACTCAATCTTTGTAATGATTGTGCTACACCTCGTTTTGTTTTATTCATACCCCATACACCTGTTGCCATTGCTGTTTTTAATGATTGTTCTATTGTCATTGGATTAATTTGACCAATTACATTAATTGGTTCTTCATCACTTTGATTTTTCTTTTTGAAATGTTTTCCTATTTCTCCTAATGCTTTTTTCCAATTTTGTCTAAATAATTGTGCGATCAAATAACCAGGTGGTTCAATTCTTTTATTTGTTGGAGCATCTCTGTCATCTGGTTCTTCTCTTTTTAACATAACAGAACATAATTTCTTTGACATCCAACATAAGAAAGCCATTTTCTTTGGCACGTCATCACCTAAATGTGGCAATAAATCTTGTTTAAATATTTTATCCAAATACATTTTCTTTTGTGCTTTTGCTACATTTTCATCAGTTTGAGAAATTCTTTTATTTCTTCTCATTCTACTAATAATATAATCAATTGCTTGTTCTTTTGTTCTTATTAATCTTCCTTCATCATCTGTTGAAGCAGATATGCTTGGTCTCAATAAGTTTAATACTTTTACATCACTTAGATCATTGTTAATATAACTAATAATAGTTTGGTCTGATTCTACACCCAAAGCACGTAATAATATAAATAATGGGATATCAACTAATTGAGATGATGTAGTAACTAGTAAAACACCATCTTTACGATTTTTTATTGTTAAAATTTGTAAATTATCTGACCAATCATTTTTTCTTGAATTAATTTGAGCCATATATTGTAAACCATCTTCAAATGTTGTATCTTTTTTTGTAAATACTAGAATTTTATTATCAACCATTTTCTCCATTGACATTACAATTTTTTCAGAACCATTTACAATAAAATATCCACCTGGGTCAATTTTACATTCTCCCTTCAAATCTTGTTTTATACTTGTTGCACAATATTTTGATTTGATCATAATTGGAATATTTGCTATAGGTGTTTCAACTTCTATTTGACTAGTATATTTTCTATCTTTTATACCAGTTATAGCATCCATCCTATCTACATATTGTTGAATATCTGCTACAACAGTTCCAAAATAATTTAAATGATTTTTTCTAGCATCAGTTGGAAATTTAATTTCATTATCATTTTCAAATGTTGGTGGTTTTATTTTTATATTTGTACAACTAAAACCATGTGTATAGATAGTTTTTTCTCCAACTGATTCATAAAAATTATTTTGTTCTTGAATTAACATATATGGAATAATTTCTTCAATAAATTGATGATAGTGACCAAATAAATGGTAATATAATATCTTTGGTTGAGACAAATAAAAATCTAACAGTTTATCTGTCCATTTTTGATTTTTCCCCAAACCTATATTAGATTTCCCACCATACATATTGTTTAAAACTAAGCTCATTAAATTAATATATAATATTTTTTTCCTTTAATGATTTTTTTATCAATTTTTTTCTATAAAATTTTTATAAATCTAAAAATAGAGTTTTATAAAAATTTAAGTAAATATATCATATAATGTAAAATTATCATATTCATTATAAGTATGTGTACGCAAAATACCAGATTTAATATAATTAACTTCTAATCTATTAACATTATCCAAATTAATATTATTATCTTTCAAAAAAAATTTTACTGGTATATTTGAATTATATTGTTTTATATAATATTTTAAATTTATTATTTCACCATTAGTTAAATGAACTTTAAAATTTGTAATAATTGGCATTATTTTTAATGTTTTTGGAATATTAGTAATATTTATTATATTATCAGATTCATATATAATATTAAAATTTAATAATCTACTAGTAAAATCTAATATACAAAATGGTAATATTCTAAAAATAAACCACCAAAAATTTGAATAATATATATTATTTTTCCTAGCAATCACAGCTTTCATATTTGAATTAAAATTATAAATATATGTATTTCTTAACCATATATACGATTTTATAACAATTTTCAACAACCCCATTCTTATTCTTATTCTAGAATGTATATTTATTTTTTAAACATTTTAAAGATTGTCTATATTATTATTTTAATCATGGATGAATTTAAAAATAAATGGACAATGTGGTATCATAATAATAAAGATAATTGGGAACTAGATACTTTTAAAAAAATAATTGATATTAATAATTCAGAAAATTTTTGGAGATTATATAATAATTTTGATAAAATTGGTGGAATTACTAAAAGACATTATTATTTATTGAAAAATGGAATTACACCAATGTGGCAAGATAAAGCAAATTATCTTGGTGGTTGTTGGTCATATAAAGTACCAGAAGAACAAGCAGAAGAATTATGGACTGATCTATCAGTATATTTAGTAAATTCTTTATTGTGTCCTAAAATAGTAGATGAAATTAATGGTATATCATTATGTTTAAAAAAAAATTCATCGGTTGTTATTAAAATTTGGAATTCAAATTCTAAAAACAATAGTTTAAAATTAATAAATGAAGAAATTCTTAAAAAATGGGGAATCAATATTATTTATATGTCCCATATGTCTTAATCTTTTTTAGTAGATGTTAAAACAAATTTAATTTCTCCTAAAGAACCAATCGGATAAGTTATTACAACTGGATGATCATTTTTCATAAATAATGTTACATTATTACCAGCATTTGTACATTTAGTAAAAATCATTATAAATTTTAATTCAAATAATCCTTGTACTATTTCATTTGGTGTATCTGTTTCTATTATTAATCCTGAATTAGTATCTTTTCCAAATTCATATTCAACTTCTAATCCAATATCACTTACACCTGATAAATATAATGTATTAGCAGTTGCTTTTAAATCTATTTTCTCCACATTTACTGAACTTAATTCTTTGCAATGCTTATGAAATTCACTAGAATGCAAAGTAATTTCATACGAAAAATTAATTGGTTTAATTCCATAACCTTCTTCATCACTTTCCATAAGATTTAATTTAAATTTCTTTTTTCTTTTTGAAACTGTACTTTCAAATTCAATATTTAAACAATTTATATTAGTATCATCTATATACCATGTCATAATATCATTATTTCCCATACATTTTAAACATTTTAATAAATTATTAACATCTACACCAATTGTTAATTTTTTCTTTTCATATTCATATATATATGAATCAAATTTATCTGCATCTAATCTTATAAATATCAATACTTTTCCTGTTTTATTTAATTCTTTTATAATAACTCCACCTGTTTTCTTTTCTGGTTGTTTATTTTCTGATTGTTGTTGAGTTGATGTAATAGTATCTTTTTCATCTTTTTCATCATTTTCACTGTTTTCATTATCACTTTTTTCATTATCACTATCTTCATTTTCAATATAAAAAGGATAAAAACTTATATTAACTTGTGATATAAGTGAATTAATAGACTCACTTATTATTTTAATAGCATTTGCTTGTGTTGTTTTAAATTCAACTATACGTCCCATTATTTTAATAATATCTATTTTCTTTATTTAAGTTTATTTTTTTATAAAAAAATAATAAAAAAAATCTAGGTCATAATATATAAATGGTACAAACTTATAAACTTGTTAACCCTCATATTGAAGGAAAATTTTCTTCTAAAATAAAAGCAAAAAATTCTAAAGAAGCTGCTGAAAAATTCTATAATAAATTATCTGAACATTTTTCCAATGCTCTTCCTTTATTTCATTTTTCAGTTCAAAAAGGTTCATCTGGTAATGGTAAATATTATCATTTTGAAGTTAATGAAGAACGTGATAGTGAGAAAGTTGATTTTACTATTAAACAAATGGAATTAAAAGATGAAAAATCTTTAGTAGAAAAATTTAATAACAAAAAAAGTAAATGGTTGAAAGAATATCAAGCTGGTGGTAAGACAAAGAAATCTAAGAAAGATGATAGTTCTGATAGCTCTGATAGCTCTGATAGTTCATCTGATGAAGCATTTCTTAAACGTGCCAAGAAAAACTCTATTTTAACTCAACCTTTATATTATTGGTGGTATGATCCTTATCTTTACAGTTTAGATACTGTATACGTTCCAACTTTCTATTCATATGTTACACCATACATTCAACTTGCTTTATTTTAAATATATTTAATATAATTTTTCTATATTAAATATAATATGTTTACTAAAAAAAATATTGTTTTGAGTTTAATTATTTTATCTATTGTCTATATCTTGTATAGAAAATTTATTACTATTGAACCATTTGCTTCAGATTTTACTTTTAATGAAGTTACTTCTGTACCATCTGGTTCTCATTTATCACAATTTGGTAGAGATAATTCAGTTAAAGTGACTACTAAACAAGATTCTATTACTATTGTTGAATTACCAGCTAGAGTTCGTGTAAAAGAATGGAATTATAAGTCAGCTAATGGTAGACCTTATAAAATGCCAAAAATAATTGGACATGATAATATAAAAACTATATTGGCAATTCAATCAAATATTTTGGCTTCTAATAGAGAAACAACATTAGTATTTACTAGAGTTTAATCAACTTTCTTAAAAACATAATAACGAAATAGATCATTCCATAATCTAGATTCTTTATCAGCTCCTTTCAAATCACCATAAAATCTACTAACATCTTTGTAGAATTTTTTATTTTTTGGGTTTTCTTCATGGTCTATTACAACTTCAAACCATTCTCTATTCATATGATAGGTATTTACAAATAGATCAGTATCAACCAAATGACATCCTGTTTTTTCCATTGTTTTAATCAATAATTTAGGTGTTACTAAATATTCTTGATTATATTTTCCTTCTTGGTCTTCCCATCCTTTATGAACATCAACTGCAATACCAGCATCATCTTTCATATCTCCATCAAATTTCTTAATTATTTCAAAGAAAACCATTCTTTGGCCGTCATCATCAGTATAATATGAAGTATATTTTTTATTACTTCCAAGTAATTTTAAAACTTGTGATGGGTCAAATAAACTACAGATAATATAACCATCTGATTTTAGATATTTTTTAACTGTATTACTAAATGCTTCTATAGATAATTTATCTTGAAACATCATATCAATTGAAAATTGTAGACTAAAAATATCTAATGGTTCTAATTTACTCATTTTTTCAATTAATTTTTTATTATCTGCACTCATATTCATTAATTTTTTTTCTTGAGCATCTGGATTTAATTCTGCTGAACCATCATATTGAATAAATTCCATTTTTGGGAAATCTGGAAATTTTCTTGAATTATCACGATATTTAATTATTGAACTATCAATTGAACCAAATAAATTTTCACTATCTGGGTCTGTACATATACATTTATCTACTCTTGCGTGATAATATTTCATCAAATCAATTCCACGACCAATACCAAAAACTAGAACATTCTTTTTCTTTTCTTTGGCATTTAAATCTTTAGTTTCTATATATTTACCACAATAAGTATATATTAAAACTGATTTAATCCAGTTATGATAATCTCTAAAAACTTTTCCTAAATTTGCTATTTTTTGATAATGAATATCTTGTGCTCTTTCTGATGAAATAACACTTGAATCAATCCTTTTTGTTAAGATTTCTTTTTGTTGTTGTATTGTTTCTGTTCTTGCTAATTTTTTTATTTCATTTATTGTTATTGCTTCGATCATTGATTTCCATATTTTTTCAGCATAATCTTTAAAATTACCATATCTTTTTCCATCTCTTAGAACACTTTCAGTCTTGTCCCATCTTGTTCTCAAAATTTTCCATCTGTATTGATGAGGAATATTTGGGTCATTATTATAAATAACTTCAATAACTGAATTATCATTTACTAGAACACCTTCAATATCTCTAACTTGACCTCTATCTAATGAAAAAAATGCTTCGTGATTATTAATATGTTTCATAAATGGTACTGGTACTTCTTTACTTGATACAATATCTCCTACAAAAAAATTAGCAACTCTAAAAACATTATCTGAACCAAATGCTCCTACTGATTTATCATAAGTTTCTAAATAACCACCTGTTTCAATATTTCGTTGAAAAGTCATATACACATCTATTGAATTTGTATGAGGAGGTTTATATTTATATACTGGATATTTATGTTCTTTTTTATCTCTTGTATATTTTTGTTCCAAACCTGTATAAATAATACCATCTAACATATATGGACATTTAACTTTTGGATTTGATGTACATGATGACCAAATAACATCACTGAAAGAATATACTTCACTATTATCTGCACCAGTTGGAAGTAAAAATATATTATTATGAAAAACTATATCTAATGGTTTTGCTTTATCCAATAATTTATTTAAATTTTCATAAAATTTTTCTACTTGAGTTGTATAATATTTTTCTTGTTCTATTAGATCAAAACCTGATTTAGATACTTCCATATATGGTTTTATATCATATGGCGTTAAACCAATTGCTTTAATAAAATTCATTACATGACTTAAACGTACTGATAATAATGGTTCTTGTTTAATATCTTTACCTTTTAACATCAAACAACCCCACATCATAAAAATATATTTATTAGTTTTTTTTACATGAACTAATTCTCCTTCAAATATTGACATGTCATAATCTTTAATTGTATAAGCTGTTTTAATTGGTACTAAATTATTTGTTAACAAATAAACAATTGAACCCAATATAAATATTTGATGTTTTTCACCATCTGTTTTATCAGATACTGCATATTTATTTGGGATTTTATCAACAATATGTTGAACTTCTGCACTAATAGGTTGCATTGAATATAGATTTGTTGAACTATCTGTCATAGAACCATATAATAGTTTTTTATATTGTGAAACAACAGATTCTGCTTCATTTTTTGAAATAATTTCTGCTGAATTTTCTAGAATTCTTTTAATTTCTAAAATTTCATTTGCAATTACTTTCATTAATTTATCTACATTTTTACCAATATCTGATTTAGGAGGAATATATTCAAGTTCTACTTCAAATTGCTTTGGTGAATTAGCTATTAAATCTGGTGTATTATTTGATTTTACAATTGTTAAATCTAATCTTAGAGTACCCAATTCAGCACTTTCATAAATATTTTGACTTACTCTTTGTTTATATCTAAATACAATTTTATCTGCTTCTGTATGTGGTAAATTAGTTAATTCTTCATAAGTTTTCATATCTATTTTTTTTGATTTTACACTTTCTCTTGAAAAATCCAAACTATTTTCTGAACTTACTCTAAATCTGATATCATATTGTTCCAAATCAAAAATATTCTTTTGTTCTTTTATTTTAGTCATAAATTCAAAATCGGGATCATCACCAAATTGAGAAATTAAAATAGTAAAAATAACATGATTTTTTCTTTGATGAATTAAATTTAATATTTTATTAATAGATTTAATATTTCTAATTGTAATTCTTTGATTTATTCCTGAATCTTGAGAATATGCAATATCCAATGACGTTTCATTTGTCATTTTTTTACCATTTTCTTTCATATAATTCAATAATCTCATAAATTTAATAATTTGAATCTGATTAGTTTGGTTATAGTTTCCAAACATAATTTCAAATTCTGTATTTTTACCCACTTTATTTAATAAAGCTTTGATTTGTTGAGACTTTTCAATATTATCCTCTATTTTTTGATTTAAACTCATTAGATTAATTAGCAATAGATATTTTTAAAAATGATTTATTTTCAGTTTTTTTATATTATATTATAATGGAAGAATGGCGAAAATTATTAAATAATAAGAATATTGTATTATTCGATCATGATTATAGAATTTCTTTACATAGATATAATCAAGTATTAGAAGAATATAATAAATTAATGATTGGTGGTGGGAAACAAAGTAAAAAAAAATCTAAAAATTTATTAAAAAAATTAGATGAAAATATAAGTAGAATTTTTATTGAAGGTTTAATAGATATGGATGTAAATAAAGTTAATTGGATTATTAAAAATTATGTCGTTTGATTATTATTAAATATTTTAATAGTTTAATAATAATGAAGAAAACTCTTAAAAAAGAAAAGTATGAAGTTGCTAAACAAAAATCAGATGATTTCTATTCTATATTATCTGTTAATACTGATTCTAATATAGCTACTATTTTAAAATCATATTCTAAAACTATTAAACCTTATTTTAATTTATCTGTTTTAAAAAATGAGGATATTGAAAAAATTAAATTGTTAAAAGTTGGGTTATATGTTTTATCTAATTATAAATTAAAAAATATTTATGATAATAGTACTAAAAATATCCCCAAAAGTATTCCTAGGGCGTTAGATGGAGGTAATTATATGAATGTAGAAAGTAATAATAATTCATATAATAAAGACCATAGTGTATTATCTGATCGAATTTTTGAATTTGCTGGAAAAATACATAATGTTGATAATATGTCACGTGGTGCTGTCCAAACTAGAGACAACGATAAACTTGGTATCGAGTGATCTCTTTAATAATACTTTTTCTATTGCTTTTAAGCGTCTTTCTAATGGTGTTACACCTTTCATTCTTCTTGATGTTAATTGTATTGATTTTTCTATTGATAATGCAGAATGTTTATCTAGATTATCTATAGTTCCATATACACACCATAATCCATCTTGTTTATTTGATGTTGTATATTTTGCTCCACCTGATATTTCTCCATTATGTTGTCTAATTCTTCTTGCTAGATTATTTGTTGAACCTACATAGGTTTTATTTTGTGTGCTATGATTTAATAGGTATACACTATACATATTAAATTAGATAATTAAAATAATATTTAATAGGTATACACTATACATATTAAATTAGATAATTAAAATAATATTTAATAGGTATACACTATACATATTAAATTAGACAATTAAAATAGATAATTAAAATAAACAATTAAAATAAACAATTAAAATAAATAAAATAAATAATTAAAATAAATAAAATAAATAAAATAATTTAATGATGAGCTCGTCTAGGTTGTTGTGTTCGATCATTCTTTGAATTGAATTTGTAAAAAGTTCCTGAATAATTACCAAATTTATAATTCTTATGAACAGATTTGGAACTCAATAGGTCATTGTAACCATCAACAGTATCTAGGGACAAATCACCACCTCCGATAAATTTACCATCTTTTCGATAGAATTTACAAAATTGAACTTTAATAGAACTAGTACTTTCCAAATGAGATGTGAATTCACCTTTAAGGGTTCCATAATCTTCACTTCCGTTAAGCCCAGTCATCGTAAAATACAATTTGTAAAATTTATAACGGGGAGAGTATCCAGCTTCACGCAACAAGGTATATCCAGTAGATGCATTTTCCAAAGAGTCCCAAGTCAAAAAATAGCCTTTGTTATGTTCTTGACGAATGGTCAAACCACGTTGAACAAGTTCACTAAATACACGACTATCTACTTCTTTTGATTGTGATTGAACCCAAATAGTGCGAGAAGGACGAACTTGTTTCTCTTCACGTTCTTCATTACGTTGTTCTGCATGAGCTTCTCGTACTGGTTGTACAGTTTGCCTTGCATCAGCAGTGTCAGCAGCGGCAGCAGTAACAGTAGCAGTAGTTTCTTGTTCTTTTTGTTCTACTTGTTCAGCTTGTACTGGTTGTTGTACTGGTTGTTGTACTGCTGCAGCTCTACGAGCACGAGTAGCACCACCACGATGGGCTGCAGCACCACGAGGGACACGAGCACCACGAGCACCACCACGAGGAGCACGAGGAGTACGAGTGGCACTGGAAGGAGTTTTGCTTATATTTTCATTGTTAGTCTCAGACATTGGTTAATATATGATTATAGCCATGGTTTTAAATACTTTTTTTATCAATTTTTTTTGTCAATTTTTTTTTACAAATCTATATTATCAATTTCATCTAACCATGATTCAATAACTGGATTAAAGCCTATTTTATTTTGTTTCAAGTATTTTTTGTAAATAGTATATTTGATTAAATTTAAACAAAGATTTTTTAAAAATTGGATTTGAATAAATTTATATTTATTTTCAAAATCAAAAACATAAAAATAATATTCAAATAATTCGATCATTGTAAAATTATTAATTGTTAATGAATTTTGAATTCCAACCCATTCAATAAGTTCTTCTAAATTTTCAAAATTATTTTTTATTTTTAATTGTAATATCATTAATTCCATAATTACTTTTGGGATATCATTGAAAGTTTTTAATAAATCTGGTAAATATATAACATCGTATAAACAATATATTATTTCTTTTTCAGATAGTTTATCAATGATCATTGGTTTTCTATAATTTGGTTCTATTTTTTCTAATTCTTTTAATTTATCATTTGATATTATTTTATTATTTACAAGTAAATAATAAATTGAACAACGTTCTTTAGTACCTTTTATAATATTTTGATAATCACATAATATTTTAGTATCATAAAAATTTGAACAAAAATTATTTATTTTATCTTTTGTTTTTAATAATTGTTGAAATATCCAAGGAATATCTAATGATTCACATCCATGTAAAATTTTTGTTATATATGGAACTGTAAATAATTTTGTTAATATATCAGTATAATCAATAGGATTAAACATATATATAGGATTTGTATCAGTATCATCATCAAAAATAATTTGACAAATTGTTGGAATTTTTAAACCAGAATTTCTACTGTCAAATTCAAAATCAATACCTAAACAATATTTATCATTAGAATTTTCAATAAAATCAGAAATATATTTTATTAAATGTTCTGATTTATCTTTAATTAAATAAATTGGAAATGTTTTTTTGTTTTTATTTATAAATTCTGTTTTTCCAGATAATGTTTTAATAGGTTTCATTATAATTAATATGAAAAAATTTCTATTGTAATCTTAATGGAAAAAATAAGAAAAATATCAGTACCTATAATGGGGGCTACACCCATGGTACCTACTATACAAAGGAGGTTAGCACCTCAAAATTGTAAATTAGTTAATATTGTATGGATAGAAAGAGGTATATTATTATCATTGATATATTATATAGTTAAACATTACAAAATAATATTTACAAAAACTCTTATTGTAGAACCTGTTCAATATAGAAGATTTTTAAGATTAATATTTCCAAAATTAATATTCAAAAAATACAATGAAAATGATGATGATCTAAATAATTTTTATTTTAATATTAGGAGAATATTAAGAAAACAAGATGTTTTTATAGATTATATAAGGAATTATCCAAAAAGAATTCCAGCAAAAAATATATATATGGTTCCTTGGTATGATATGAATGATCCTTTAATATTATTTAGATACAAGTTAGACCATTCAGTAGAAACTATTAAATTTTCACAACATATTATTAATTTTTCTTCATGTCCTAGAGGAAATTATAATAATTCTGGGGTTATATGGGATAATTATATGGAACAATTGATTTTATCAGAATATTCAAGATTATTTGGACATCCAAATAATATATTTGTATTAACAAAATTAAATGAATGGGTTAAAGTATCTTGGACAAATACTACACAAGTACATAATTATATTGTACCAGTTGCAATACCACAAATGATTTATGAACCAACAATACCAAATGAACCAAATATACCAAATATACCAAATATACCACCAAATATACCACCAAATATACCACCAAATATACCACCAAATATACCACCAAATACACCAAATATACCACCAAATATACCAAATACACCAAATATACCAAATATACCAAATATACCACCAAATATACCACCAAATATACCACCAAATATACCACCAAATATACCACCAAATATACCACCAAATATACCACCAAATATACCACCAAATATACCAAATATACCAAATATACCAAATATACCAAATATACCAAATATACCAAATATACCAAATATACCAAATATACCAAATATACCAAATATACCAAATATACAACCATTACCAAACCCACAAATATCACCACCTTTAATACCATTACCACCATCACCACCATCAATGCCAAAACCACCAACACCACCAACACCAACACCAACACCAAAACCACCAACACTATCACCACCATTGATACCTAATCAAATAGATGAAATTAAAGTAAATGAAATGATAGATATAATGAATTCAAAAGTATCTAATTTAATAGAATTGTTAGATTAATTTTTCCTAAATAATATTATAATATGAATTTAAATATTGGAATAATTGAAATAAGTAAATCAATTGCTGAAGCATTAGCAATTCCAGAAGGACAATTAATAGAATTAATAAGAAAAAAAATAACTCAAGAAGAAATTGATAAATCTAGTGATAATCATAAAGATAAAATTAATGAAATAAAAAATTTATTACAATCTGATGAAGATATAAATAATTTTGGTGATAATTTAAAAAATCAAGCTGTAAAAAATAATTTTGAAAAATTAAAAAATAATTTGGGAAAATTACAAGTATTAGTGTTATTAAAAAAAATAGAAAAATCAAAAGATTGTGATGATATATTAAATAATTTTATTGGTATAATAAATAATAAAATTTCTGTTGTTAATGATGTATTAGAAAAAAAACTGGATAGAGGGCAAACAGGAGGAGGTAAAAAAAATACTAAATATATAGGGAAATATATTAAGTATAAATTAAAATACTTAAAATTAAAACAATAAAATATTTCTATTATATTTATATAATATATGAGTAAAATAGAAATATATCATCCAATTACTACATTAGAAGATAATGGAAATAAAATTAGTGAATATAAAATGTTAAAATTAGTATTAATTGTTATAATACTTAAACATAAGGGATTAATTATGGAACCATATAATAAAGCAGAGCAAAGAATTTTAGAAATTGTACCTATCGAAAAATTATTAGAATACGTTGACAATGAGAAAAATGAACCAATCAAAGGTGAAACTCTATCAGAAGAAAATAAGAATATATTATCTCGTGTAGAATATTCTATAGCTATTAAGAAATTATTAGTTTCATTAGGTAAAAATGTATTCAAAGTAATTAATAAAAAAATAAATAATATTAATGCAGGTGAATCTTTTGCAACTATTTCTGGTATTGATTCAAAGTATATAACTGATGAATTTGTAAAATTACCTCAAAAAAAAATAGGTGGTTTAAATTTATTTATGGAACTATTTGATAATATTGATATAGAATTATTGAGAAAGATAAAAGATAAAGGGGTCGATTTAAAAAATCTTGATTTAATGAATAGTAAGGTCTTACAATTATTATCAATTTATTTATGTAAGTTATCAGATGAAGATAGTTTAATATTATATTTGTTATTTGGAATAGAATATAGTTTAGATAGATTAGTAAAAATTCAAGCACATAGTGAAAAAAAGATTGTTATAATGAAAGATGCTGTTGAAATTATTGGATTTGCAGATAATGTATATATTAATGGTGAAATTATAAGAAATATTATTGTAAATTGTGCTAATTATTTAAAATATAAAGAGTTAACGAATAAACTTGCTGAACATCAAAGACAAATACAGATTTGGATAAGAAAAGCATTGGATAAAATTAAAGATTCAATTGTGATAATACCTGAACCTAAATCTAATCTATCACATCTAGCACAGCTAAAACCATCGCCATCACCACCACCGCCATCACCAGCATCATCACCATTGCCATCACCAGCACAAGAATCAAAACAAGAACCAACACCACCATCACCAATACTACCAAAACCAGCATCACCACAACCAGAACTAGAACCACAACCATCACCAAAACCAGCATCACTAGAACTATTACCACTACGACCAAAACCAGAAAGACCACCTAATCAATCATTAATACCTCCCAGAGAAAATAATGATATGTATCATATATTTTTAGATATATTTCTTGCTTTAGGATTAAATGAATTACAAGCACAAGAACAAGCTTTAGAATTAGTGAGAAAATATGATAAGAAAGACATTTATAAATTTATATACTTGGAACATATTCATAAAAAATATTTAGATTTAGATGATGATTTTAAAGAATTTAGAAAAAAATATAATATAACAGGAGAATATTGGTACGATTTTATAAAAAAAATAGGTTGGACTCAAGCATTGACTTATATAGAAAAAATAAGAGAAACAGAAGATTGTGGTAAAATTATAGAATCACTAACAAATTTAATGACAAATAAAATAAAAGCGGTGAATGAAATTATGATGGAAAAACTTTAATTATTTTTTAAATTTAAAATATAAATATTTTTTTCTGTATATATTATATATATATAGTTTAGATAATGGCAAAAAGCAATATTGATATAAGTTTCAACTTAGATGGTTCGGCTATTACTAATGAAGAAATTAATAAATGGATTGATCAATTAGCCAAATTTCTTCAAATTATAGATCTGGACAATAGTAAATTGGTGGATTTTAAAAGAAAATTAAAAGAAAAAAATAATTTAAGACGGATAAATCATTTACATATTAAAGAATTTGATAAACTAATAAGAGCATTAATGGAGGCTGACAATAACTTAAAAGAATATTACGAACGCTCAACTAGGGATGTTCAAACTGCATTACAACCATTATTATCAGAATTTGTTAAAATGCAAATATTAATACTATTAGAAAAATTTGTAGAACCTTCTACTAATTGTGATGATCCACTTACTGAATTATCTGGTATAGTAAAGGCTAAATTAGAAGCAGTTAATAATATTTTAATGGGTAAATTAGGTCTTGAAATTACACCCCCTCCTTCTAGACCTGCTTCTGAATCTGCTCATGCCCCAGAGCGCCTTGCAATTATGCCTGCACTTAGACCTGAAGATGGTGCTTCTGATAATAAATACTGGTCCATGTTCGGTGGTAGTGCTAATAGAGCATATGAACATAAATATATGAAATACAAAGCTAAATATTTGGAATTAAAGCAATCACTAAGATCTCAAAGAAGATTATAAAAATATATAATTTTTTATTCAATATATATATATAATAATTTTTTTCATATTTTATTATATATACATAAATGCAAAATGAGTTTGTTCAATTCTTTAATCAATTGAAAGGTGTACCTATTAATGAATCACATATTGAAAGTTTAGTTAAAACAATTGGGGGTTATATGGGCATAGATAACATAGATACTAATCCTGTTTTAACTAAATTTAAAGATGACCTAAAGGAGAAAATGAATATAAAATTTATATCTAGTGAAACTATAACTGATTTAACCACATTATTACAAAAATTACATGAAGCAGATATTAGATTACGAGACGCTAGACCAGATATTAAAGAATCATTAAAAACATTATTACCAGAATTTACTAAATTACAAGTATTAATTTTATTAGAAAATTTTGTTAAACCTAATGTTGATTGTGATGACCAAATAATACTATTAACTGACATAGTTAATAAAAAAATTAGTGCAGTAAATAAAATATTATTAGGTAGACTTGAAAAAGGTAAACCTGATAGACCTCCTGTACCAACTGCACCACTACCTGCACAACTACCTGCATCAACTGTACTACCTGCGCTACATGCACAACTACCTACACCACCTACACCATCTAAACCAATTGCACCACCTAAACCAATTGCACCAACTGCATCACCTGAATTAACTGAAGTACCTGCAATATCTGAATCATCTGATGTACCATCTGCATCATCTATTGTATCATCTGCTCCATCAATTCCAAAACCACATATGGTAGTACAACCTACACCTTTTCATTCAAATGTAAGTGAGTTTGTTAATCAGTCGGGAGATGAGAATGATTTAAGAAATAGAAATACTAAAAAATCTAAAGAAGATTTAATGAAATCTGATGGAGAAGTTAAAAAAAAGCCTTCTTCAAGAAAAAAATTTCATTCACTAGGAAATTTAGCAGATTTTCATGAAGTATTAACAAAATCAGTGTCTGGACGTAATATTGAACAACAATCTGTACCTACACCATTACCTCTTTTAAAGGATGAATCATTAAAAATACCATCCAGTGCTACTAAACTGCCACCACAAACATGGGTAGGAAAAGTAGGACAAGAAGAAAATCCTGCTTTACCTAAAGCAACAAATCTAGCAGAACTTAATAGGTTTAGTGATCAGGCTAATATTCCTACATCTATGTATGACCCTTTAATAGCTCTTAATCCAAAAGGACATGGCAATGCAACCCATAAATATATGAAATATAAAGCAAAATATCTAAAACTAAAACAACTTTTAAGTTCTTAAATGAAATTATAAATAATTTAATATTTTTTCTTGTATATAATATATATAAGAAAATGGCATTAGAAATTTATGATGGTTTTAAAGGAGATACTCTAGAAAAAAATATTACAAAATTAATTCAACATATAGGAAAATATCTTAATATTAATACAGCTTCACTTGATGAGTTTAAACGAAAAATACTAGCTAAACATAATGTAAAACTTATATCTGACACAGATATTAAAGATTTAATACAATTATTAGAAGCTTTATTTCTAGCTGATGATAAATTGGGCGAATATTATCATAAAGCACCTAATAATATTAAAATAGCATTGGATCCACTATTTAAAGAATTTATTAAATTACAAGTATTAATTTTATTAGAAAAGATTGTTAAACCAGATGTTGGTTGTGATGGACCTCTTAAAGATTTAACTGATATTGTAGAAAACAAAATTAGAATAGTAAATGAGATATTAATGGGTAAATTATCTAATATTGCATCACCTTCTTTAGATTCTACAACTCCTAAACCATCAAGTACTATGACTCCTCCCAATTCTGTAAATTCTTCTACGTTAACTCTTTCTCCTTCTCCTATACATGGTACTCCTTCTCCTATTGTTTCTCCTGATTCTAGTACATCCTCTTCTACGTTATCTCCTTCATCTCTTATGAGTGAACCTATAAAAGGACCTGCAAATACTCCTGAACATGTAACTTCTTCTCCTATTGTTTCTCCTAATTCTAGTAATACTGATTCTAGTAGTGGAGAGTCTAAAGAACCTTCATCACCTATAGATAAGGATAGAATTATATTTCCTGATTTTGATGAATTTTTAAAAAATTTTGGCAAGGTTCCTATAGCAAAACCTCAAGAATCTAAAGAAGCCTCTCCATCACCTGTAAGTGTTAGTGATTCATTTCACAGTAATGAATCAGTTCACAGTAGAATACCATCACCTGTAAGTGTTAGTGATTCATTTCACAGTCAAATTGAAAGTCAAGAACCAGTTTCAACTATATCTTCAACTACATCAACTACTTATAAAGATGCTGACACTGAAGAACCATATGGTCTACCACAAGTTATTAATCAACTAGGTCTAGATTTTGCTTTACAAATAGATGAAATACAAGAAATAATAACAAAAAATCAACATGAATCTGCTGATAAATTGTTACAAGAAGAAAACAATAAAAGTATATCAGCCTTAAGCGAATTGATGGATAACATTTACAGTTATATGGATAAATTTAGTAAATTTAGAACAATACATGATATACATCAGAATATTGAAAAATATATGACAGGTTTAAAAAGCTTACGTGAAGATAATAACCTGCTTCAAGCAGAATCACAAATCGAAGACAAAGAAGACAAAGATAAATTTACTAAATTTAGAAATAAAACTAGTACTAAGATAGGTACTTCTAGAGAAACTTGGGAAGCTTTAAAACATTTAGTTCCACATATACAAAAAAAAAATACAGAAGACTTAATAAAACAGTATGCTAATCTTAAAATTTTACTGCAGATTGTATACGATTTTTTCAATATATTAGATAGCAATTATAAGATTTATGAGAATTGTAAAGATACTAAAGATATAAGTTTTTTATTTAAAAGTTTGATATTTTTTATTAATTTTCAAAATTTTAGAATTGATGTAGATAATGAAAAAACTAAACTTGATTGTTCACGTATTAAATTAATGTGTGATAAAATTGATGGAATTGATGGAATGAAAAAAAAATTAAAAAAACTGGGGGAAAAAATGTTTGAAGAAACTAAAGAATTAATTATGAATATTGTGCAACCACAAGGCGACAATATGGCTGCTCTAAGTACTAAAGATAATAATGAATTTATACAAATATTTTATTCATTATATAAAAGCGAAATAGACTTAGAACATGGTGATATTATATTACCAGATGACGTAATTATAAAAATAAAACAAGCATTAGCAAAACAAAGTAAATATTTAAAATATAAATCAAAATATTTAAAATTAAAACAATTACTTGGATCTTAAAAAATTTAAAAAAGCGTTTCAAAATATTTATAAAAATTTATTAGATATTATTAATAATGTCTAAACTAGAACAATTCTATAAATTTATTTCAGCTCATGCTGAAAAAACATCTAATGACAGAATTTTATGTGAATTATGTAACGAAGTTATTAAAAGAAAATATATTCCTGATCATAGTCTAAAATGTGAAAAAAGAAAACGATTTACACCAGTTACACAACCAATTATATCTCCACAACCTAAAGCTTTAATTGGTGGTAAACCTATTATAACTGAAGTTAGAAAACAAGAAACAAAGTCAATATTAAAACCTAGACCATCAACTAGCATTGAAATTAGGTCAGAATCTAGACCAGAATCTAGACCAGAAAATAACACTGAATCTAAACCCCAAGCAAGACCCTCTACTAGCACAGAATCTAGATCAGAAACTAAACCCCAAGCAAGACCCTCTACTAGCACAGAATCTAGATCAGAAACTAAACCCCAAGCAAGACCCTCAACTAGCAATGAACCTAGAAAAGAAACTAAACCCCAAACAAGACCCTCTACTAGTAATGAACCTAGAAAAGAAACTAGGTCAGAAACCAGACCATCTACAGCTAAAGAATCTAGATTAGTACCTAAAAAATCAGAAGATATATGGATAAAAGAAGATAATAAACAAGTATCAAAAGATATTATTGCTAATATAAGTGATGGTTCAAGTGATGAATTTATTTCTATTTTAACAGAATGTAATATTAATATGGAATGGAGTGATACTAGTTCTGATGAATTAGATACTATATTAACAATTACTGAAAGTATGGGGAAAATTAAAAATTCTTATAATAGATTAAATGTACCTGCTAAACCTATTAAATTATTACCAGCAGAATTTAAAATTAAATATAGTGCTATGGATAGAGATAGAAAACATAAGTTGAAAAAACTTTATAAATTTTTTCAAACTTGTGAAGAAGAATCAAAGGCTATTCCTAAACAATTTGTTAAATTTGACATGCCCAGTGATAAAAAATTTATTAAACATTTAATTAAAGCAGATGAAGAAGAATTATCTTCCAAAATTGATACATTATTAGGTAAATATTCATCTGTTTTATAAATTCTTCCTAAATACAGATAATAATCCACCTATATGTATATTAGAACCTCCCATTGATTTTCCTATATATAATTCTAATTCTGCTATTTCTGTTAATATTTTTGGTTTAATTTCTATTTTTTGTTTTACATAATATTTTATTAATTTTTCTAAAAGAACTGTTAATGAAAATCCTTCATTAAATATTATTTTTTCTAATTTTTCTAATGATATATTAAAATCTTCTTTACTTGTTAATATATTAAATATTTCAATTATAGTTTTATCTGATGGTATACCAGTTATTTCCCAACATAATTCTGGAGTTATTTTTGTATTAATTACCATTGTTAATGATTGTAATAAATTTATACCTTTTCTTAAATCTCCATTTGATATAGTACTAATTATTTCTAATGATTTTTCATCTATATTTATTTTTTCTCCTTCTACTACTTGTTTTAATTTCATAATAGAATTCTCTTTACTTATACTATTAAATCTAAAACTCGCACATCTTGATTTGATCCCTGATATTATTTTATTCTCATAATTACATATTATACAAAATCTTACATTATTTGAATATTTTTCTATTATCTGTCTTAATGCAAATTGAGCTTCCCATGTCATTGCATCTGCTTCATCTAATATTATTAATCTAACACCATTATCAAACATATTTGTTTTTTCTGCAAATCCTTTTATTTCTTCTCTTACTGAATTAATACCTCTATCATCTGATGCATCTAATAATAATACCATTAATTTATTATTTACACCATATATTTCATTTGATAATGAAATAATTGTTGAAGTTTTACCAGTACCAGAAGCACCATGAAATAATAAATGTGGTAATGATTTATTTTTCAATAAACCTTTTATAGTTTTAATATTAATATTTTGATCTAATATTTCATTAATTTTATTAGGTCTATATTTTTCAACCCAAGGTAAATAATCTCCCATTATTTTTATTATATTAAAAATATTTTATATATTAACCATTATATAATAACATAAAGACGTTAATTGTATATATTCATCTGAAAAATTTGCTAAATTATAATCTATTTCAACTATTTTACATATTATTTTTGCTTTCTTAGTTTGTTCTATATCTAATGATTTTACAAAATCATAAAATATATTTATTTGATTCACTAAACTATAACCTTCTAATATTATATTTTCTATATTATTATCTAATTCTTTTGTATTTTTTGTTAATATTGATTCTTTTAATCTATTAAATAAATCAACATTCATTATCCCTGCACTTCTTTCTAAAATTTTATTCGTTTTTTCAATTGATAATTGTGAACCAATTGATACTTGTAATAAATTAATTGCTTTTCTCATATCACCTTTTGATAAATTTGATATTGTTTGTGATATAACATTTATATTTGATAATATTTCTGATTTTGGATTTAATTCTATTTTAGAAATTTCTACTAATTTATTTGTTATAGATATATTATCAATTGGTTTAAATCTAAATAAAGCACACCTTGATATAATTGGATCTATAATTTTATAATAATAATTACATAATATACAAAATCTTGTTATTTTTGAATATTGTTCTATAATTCGCCTTAAAGCACATTGTGAATCATTTGTCATTGTATCTGCTTCATCTAATACTATTATTTTCCATGGTGGTAATCCATCTACTTGTTTTGTAATTTGTTTAGCATGTGTTTTAATTTTTTCTCTCACAACATTAATACCTCTTTCATCTGAAGCATTATATTCTATTATTCTATTTTTCCATTCATCACCAAATATTTCTCTAGCTAAAGAATGAATTGTTGATGTTTTACCAGAACCAGATGGACCATAAAAAATCATATGTGGTATATTTTGACATTGTATAACAGCTTTTAGTGAATTAATTGTTGTATTTTGAGAATATATATCATCTAATTTAACTGGTCTATATTTTTCAACCCAATTATCGCTCATTAAATAAAATATCAGGTTAATTTTTTATGTAAAAAACTATCAAATAGTTTATAATATTTATTTGTTTTAACTATTCTAAATACATGCGGATTTAATACAATATAATTCAAATCTATTTTATCTTTATTTTTTCTAAATAATTTATACGCCCAATAACTTTTATTATATGATAAACCTGACCAAAAATATTGTCTTTCATTACACTTGAATAATTTACTAGGCCATTCACTAGAATTTTGTGACAATGCTGTCCAATTTATTTTATCTATATTTTTTTCTAATAATTTCCCAGCCCATTCATTTGGATTGTCTGATAACCAACTCCAATGATTTTTATCTGGATTATTTTTTAATAATTCATATATTGATTTATTTGGATTTAATGATAATCGAAACCAATCAATTTTATCTTGATTATTCTTCAATAATTCAAAAGCCCCTTTACTTGGATTTCGTGATAGCCAATTCCAATAAATTTTATCTTGATTATTCTCTAATATTTTACAAGCCCATTTACTTGGATTTACTGATAAACAATCCCAAATAATTTTATCTGGATTATCTTTTAATAATTCATAAGCCCATTTACTTGTATTATTTGATAATCTTTGCCAACATATTTTTTTATCAAAATTTTCTTTCAATAATTTGTAAGAAAAATTACTTGAATTTGCTGACAATAAAAACCAAACAATTTTATCTTTATTATTTTTCAATATTTTATAGACCCATTTATTTGGATTCATTGATAAATCATTCCAATCAATTTTATCTGGATTATGTAATAACATTAATTTTGTCATAATTTTATTATTTTTCAACGATACACTTTTTTTATCATATCTATAATAAATTTTATTGAGTTCGTATAATATTTTATTAGATAGATTATCTAATGAAATAATATTTTTCACCCACTTTTTTAAAGTTTTCATTGGTTCAATAGTATATTGAGCAATTGTATAATTTATATATGATGATAATAATTTAACCATTATATAAATTAAATGAAATAATGTTTTTTGAATTTTTATATCAATTTTTTATATCAATTTTTATATAGCACAGCTAAATCAATTTTTTATATAAAAAACAATCAAATAATCTATAATATTTGTTTGTTTTATTCAAAAGAGGTTTAAATATATGAGGATTCAATGATAAAAAATTAGAAATAATTTTATTTCGATCATTTTTTAATATTTTATATGCCCAATAACTTATATTTGTTGATAACATTGGAAAATAAATATTTTCTAATTTTAATAATTCCAAAACTGATCTATTAGAATTTCCTGCTAAATGTTGCCAATTAATTTTATCTGGTCTAGATTTCAATATTTTAATTGCCCAATTACTTGAATTTAATGATAACCATAACCAATTAATTTTATTAGGATTATTTTTTAATATTTTATAAGCCATTCTACTATTATTAAGTGATAATCCATCATAATCAATTTTAGATTGATTATTTTTTAATATTTTATAAGCCCAACTACTTGAATTTTCTGATAATGAATACCAAGCAATTTTATCCATGTTATTTTTTAATATTCTTCTTGCCCATTTACTTGTATTTAATGATAGGAAACTCCAATTAATTTTTTCTGGATGTTTTTTCAAAATTAATCTTGCAATTATACTATTACTTTTTGATAATCTATAATTATTCTTAATTTTATTTCTACAATAAATATATTCAAAATTTGATAATACTTCCATATTTACAAATGGTTTAACCCATTTTTTTAATTTTTTTATTGGTTCAATAATATATTGAGCAATTGTATAATTTATATATGATGATAATAATTTAACCATATATAAATTAAATGAAATAATGTTTTTTGGATTTTTATATCAATTTTTTATATATCTGTAAAATATGAAGAAATATCAAATTGAGCTTTATTTTCAAAAGTATAAGGAACATTATATATAAATAATTCCTGACTATCATGTGATAATCTAGCTGGTAGATCCCATTCTTTTCTTATCATATTTTCTGTTATATAATCTATTTTATGTGTAACATATTTTAATACACCATCATCTAATCCATATATAACATTACATTCTCCATTACAATCATTTATATATCTTTCAAAATGTCTTAATGTATGAATTAATTCATGTGCTATTTCTAAAAATTTTGGCATTAATAAATAAGAGATGTGATCTTTATACTCTGATGAATATAAATCTAATGGTTTTGATATACATTCATAATTAGTTACTGTTTTAATCACTCCTTCAACTAAATTAGAATTTTTAATAACAGGAACACTAACAAAATATGGTACTGATGGTATACAAATTCTAACAGCATTTTCTGATAAATACATTGTTGCAGGATAAATATGGTTTATTAATGGTTTATTTGTAATTTGTATAGTATAACCATTTTCAACAAATTTTTCTAATTTATCTAACAATAATTTACCAGTAGATTTTTTACCAATTTTACTAATTGATAGTTTAATAAATTCTAACCATTGGTCTTTTTCTAAATCTTTATTCACTATACCACTTATAGTTGTGTCAAAATCGAATTGAAACATTGTTATTACTATTATGAATGATAATTTGAATGAAATTTTATCAATTTTTTTCTATCATTGTTTAATAATGTCTGATTATTGGTTTATAAATCCTTTTATATTATTTAAAAATATAGATGAAATAATTCCATCTAATAATCAAAATAGAATTCAAAATTCAAATGCTATTGCTAGATTTAGTTTATTTTTAGCATTATTAATTTGGATCGGTGATTTTAATAAATCTTGGCTTGGATTAGTTATATTTTTACTTTTAATTAGTTGGTTATATGCTAAAATTGAAAAATATGAACAAATTCAACCTATTGAAATAAATGAAAAAGTTATTGGTTATTGTACTAAACCAACTAGAGAAAATCCTTATATGAATTATACATTGGGAGATCATATGGATAATCCAGATAGACCTCCTGCATGTTCTATTGAAAAAGTTAGAGCAGAAACATTAAAAGAATTTAGAAAATCCCTTGGATGGGATAGTGCTGATATTTGGGGTCAATCATTTTCAGATAGAGCATTTTTTACAACTCCTAATACTGGTGTTGTATCTAATCAAACTGGATTTGCATTAGCATTATTAGGAGATAGTGGAAGATGTAAAACTACTGGTTTTGGTTGTTTAAAAATATCAGATCCAGCTTATCAAAAAGGTCGTGTTACAGCAGTTGAAATAGAACCTTAATATTGCGATATTAATTTTTATATAAATTATTCTAATTCATAATAATATGTTATATTCTTTTATCGATGATTCTAATGAAAATATAAATTTTAATTATTCAGATAGATTTGATTCAACATTATCTATTAAAAATATTTTACCAAAAAGAGGAGAATTTTCTCCTGAGCGAATAGGTAATGATATTCAACATAGAACATCTAAACATGAATTAGAACAATTACCAATGTTCGATTATCAATTTGGATATTTATTAAAACCCCATCAAACTGAAGTTAATTTAGATATACCTAGGGGTGGTAATGCTACAAGAAAAGATAAAGTAATAAGTTGTGATGCATTAAGTGGATTTGATAGAAAAACCCCATCTATATCAAATCCATTATTTAGTGTTAAAACACCAATATTACAACCTGTTCCAACCTTACAAAATACACCTAATAAATTACCACAAAAAGGATCGATCATACAATTTAAATATTAATATCTATCGTTTGATATTATTTAATTTTTATAAAATATATAATAATGTCAGATAATAAACTCATTACAAAATGTTTTAAATCATATTTAGCAGGTAAGAAATATTTAAATAAAGATGATACAAAATCATTTGAATATTTAAAACAATGTTCTAATATTATTTTGGATATAAAAAAAAATAAAGTACCAGAAAATTATTCATCTTTATTAGAACAAACAGAAACAGAATGTAATAAATATTTATATCAAAATATTGAATCAAGTATTGAAAAAACAGTTAATGATATTAAACCAGAAAAAAAACAAATTAATTTATTTGAAATTATTGAAAATGGGACAGTTAAAATGCTTGATAAATATAAATATAATTCATTAGATTTTTCTATTAAAAATGAAGATGGATTAACGCCATTACATTATGCTATTAAATTTGGTGATACAAGTTTTCTAAAAAAAGCTTTTACACTAGGTGCTTTTATTGACCAAACTAATTCTCATAATCATACTTTATTTGAATTTGCTTGTTTAGAAAAAGACCCAAATATGATAGATTTTTTATGTTCATATGGAGCTAGTATGTCAAAACACTTAAAATTTAGAGAATGTAAAAAATACACTAATAATGGTAATAGTATGGATATAGCATTATTAGAAAAAAAATTATTAGATACAAATTTGTTAACAAAAGAATTAATAGAAAAACCAATACAATATTTTGAAGAATGGATATTAAAATATATAGATATGGATGAATCTGCTGATATTTCTATATCATCAAATAAAATAAAATTAGAAAATAAACATATAATAGCGGGGATAAATAATTTTTTGAATTTATTAAAACCAGATATAGCAAATAATTATATAAATATAGTTAAAAATGAATTAAGTTATGAATTACAATTTAAATTAGTTTGTCCAAATAGACCATTACATATTTTATTTTATTATTTATATCCATTTATATTTGATTTTACAGATATTGCAATTATTAAAAATGATAAAATAATAGAATCAATTAGTTTAAATAATAATATAACATTGAATTGGGTAATAAGTGGAGAAATAAAGCATAAAATATCACGTATAATAAAATCATCAAATAAAACTAATATTAAAAATCTAAAAGATAAATTATTAAAAATATTATATGATGAATACATTCAAACACAGATACTACCAGAAGGCTTAATTCAAGTTATAGTTTTACAATTATTAGCAAAATTTAGAATTTAGGAAATTTATTTTTTCTAAATATTATTATATAAATGAGTTCTAATCGATTGAAATATGATCCATGTGAATATTCTACCGAGATCAAAGAAAGTGTTGCACCACTTGAATATAGATTATATGCTGGAGCTTTTGAAACTTGCAAACCTTGTCCTATAGCTGATAATACTATTAATCTTGATTTTGGTTCTAGAGCTGATATGTCTAGTGAATTATCTGGACGCACTAGATTAAATTCTAACTGCCCTTCCAAAAAATTTGACCCAAATAGTGGTTTTAAATCTGTTGATACTTCTCTTCAAACAATTTGTCAATCCATTTACCAATTAACCCCAAATAACATTGTTAAACCAACTAGCAATATGTTAAATGAAAGTGCCTTGGGTGTAAATTTCTGTCCTAGATTTTAATTTAATTATTATGTTTAAAAATTTTATTCTATTTTAAATATAATAATGAGTTTTAATAGAACTAAATATGATGAATGTGCTTTAGATTTACACAATAAAAGAAGTGCTAATCAACTTGATTATCGTATTTTTGGTGGTTCTGCTGAAAATTGTGACCAATGTGTTAATGTTGATGGTGTTATGGGACGTAGTGGTGATTCTACTTCAAAAAAACCTATGGATTTAAAATGGGGTGAAATGGCTGACACTGAATCTGTTTTATCTTGGAGACACCATTTATTATCTAGATGCAATGATAATAATATGGATTGGTCTGATCGTGCTGTTAATCATAAACCAGTTTGCTCTAATAAATTAGTTGCTGAAGATACTAGATTTACTCATCCTTTAGATGATTATAGATGCATGAGTTTGACTGATTTAATGATTTCTCCTTATTTACCAGTTAATCCTCAATGTGTCATTCAAGAAGATAGAATTGGTTTAGATACTAAATTAGTTGCTAAAGACCATTACCGTATGCCAAAACAAGCTTATTGGGATAATGGTAGTGCTTTACCTAAACAAAGAAGATTGGAAATAGAACAAAGAGGTCACTGGCAATTTGTTTTAGATGCACCCGAAATAATTTAATTATATATTTCGTTAATATAATATTTATTTTATACTTTTAATTTAATAATGTCAAGTATTTTATTAAATTATATTCCAAATGTATTAACAAAAAAATCAGTTTACAATTCAAATATTACAGATGCGATGGATGATATTGAAAAAAGACAAATAATTCAAGCTAGAAATAGACCAGAATATTTAACTCAATTCGATGATCTAAAATTAGATAATAAAGGTTTACCAACTGATATGGCATCATCTCATAGTTCACGTTCAGCAGGAATTAATACATTACAAAGAGATTTAGATTTTTCAAAAGGTTATAGTCAAATAGAAGGTTTTAATTCTACATATAATGTAGTTTCAAAAGATGATTTTACTCATAATAATATGGCTCCTTCTAGTGCAAGACGTGATAATTTTCAAAATTATAGTGATAGAAGTTTACAAAAATTAGAACAATTTACTGGTGTTCCCAATGAAAATAGTTTATTAAGTCATAATAAAAAAGAAAGAGTACCATTATTTGAACCAATGCAAAATTTATCTTGGACTACAGGTATGCCTACCCAAACTAATTTTATGCAACAAAGATATGTTCCTTCTAATAAAAATAATAATGCTAATTTACCTTTTCAAAATAATGTTAGAGTTGTTCCTGGTTTAAATGGTTCTAATCAACAAGGTGTTTATTCTGTTTATAGAGTTAATCCTCGTGATATTGATGCTACTAGAAGTAAATTAAGACAACAAGTAACATATCAACAACCTGTAATACAATCTGGTATTAAAGGTCATGCTTCTAGTGCTGATCCAGTTTTAACTAAATTTAAAGTTCCTGATTATCGTGAAATAACTCCTGATAAATTTGTTCCTAATAAATATACTGTTGATGGACCAAAGCAAACTGGTCAATTTACTAATGTGCAAACACAAAGAAATATGGAAGAATTTTATTATACTACTCCTGCTGTTAATACTACTCAAGGTTCTGCTCCAAATGTAAATACTAGTAAATATACTGAATCTAATAAACAAAATTTCTTTAATGACCCTACACATGCTATTAATGCTGCTGCTAGACCAGTTATGACCAATTCAAAATCATATTCTAATGACCCTACACAAAGAGCTACAATGGGTTCAACTAATATTGGTGTTGTTTCTGGTCAAACTAATACTAGTCATGGACAAGATACAAATAAAAAATTAGAC
>Ga0214923_10001181_pt1 | contig 37619 bp, 36 predicted proteins | sample LL1510_MetaG_FD_177993 | JGI IMG/M metagenome (GOLD analysis project Ga0214923, IMG submission 177993) | Freshwater microbial communities from Lake Lanier, Atlanta, Georgia, United States - LL-1510 | ecosystem: Environmental > Aquatic > Freshwater > Lake | place: USA: Georgia | collected...
ATGAACAGCAGAAAACGCAACTCCACCTTTTTCAAGAATGGCACCGTTTTTAATTACACGTGTGAAACCGCCCCCGCCTTCCGAACGTGTCCACGAGTCTTCGTGAAATTTCCCTAGCGCATCCATACGCTCAAGCTTTTCTGTAATATGAAGCTGAAGTGCTCTGAACTGCTCCGAAATCTCTTCTCTCATGGTTTAAGTAAATTTCTCGTTTTGAACTGTTCAAAAATCACAGGAATATAAGCAGCGTTTTCAAAACCATCTGTCTCATTTCTCAGTGCGGGTGAAAGAGAAGAAATAACACCTTCTTGGATTTGTTTTTGCCAAGAATATGACAACACATTTTTTGTAACGTCATAACCTAAACAAACGGTTTTTGTTAAATCTGCTTGTTTCGAATTCCTAAATTTTTTATGAAACAACTTAATAGATTCATCGTCATATTCAAATTGGTTGGGTGCAGCAAAAAGAAACGTAAATTTATTCTTAATCGTAGCATTGACCTCCTTCCAATCGGTCCAATCTTTTAATCCAATAACTTTAAAGTTTTCTGATGTTTGATAACTTGTCAATAATGGCAGAACTTTTTCCTTTTCAGTTGACAAGAAAACATAGTAAATCGGACCACCTATTTGCTCAAATTGCTTGTAATTTTTGAATGTAGCTTCGATCAGAGGTGAATCACTGTTTTTACTTTCGTTCCTAAACGTCGAGGAAAAGATATTTTGCATCCAATTTTCATCGGTTTTTTCATTTTTTATAAGGACAATTCGTCCGGGTAATGTTCGGCAATATTTTGCCATGCCCATAATTAATTGCTCATTCGTAGTGGAATATGTCAGAGCAAATGGGTTTTTCTTAACTACAGATGGGGAAACAGAGGTCGGGAAAACGATATATATTTGTTTTCCTAAAGACCAGTTGTGCAGTAATTCGGCTTCTTTTTTGTCAAAAGGTGCAAAAATAAGATCGTATGAACTCAATTTTTCCGAAGCAACAATATCCATGAACGATCTTCCTTTTTGGTAATAATCTATAATTTTAACAGATGCCGAATATCCTGCGCGTTCCAAGCTATCGAGTGCCATCCGAGCTCCGATGTAGAAGTCAACACCAAAATTCGAAACACTCTTGTTAACTTCTGATAAGCTGTCCAAATTCAAGGGTAGTAAAATGGCGATTTTAGGAGATTTTGGAAGCTTTTCTCCCCACTTCAAGGAATTAGTAATTGGAGGAGTGATTTTAACAGGAGTGCGTGTTGGAACTGGTGATAAATTTTCTTTTTTCAAAGGTATTTTCAATTTCTGACCGGCATTTATTTTGGTGGAATTAAGTTGATTGTATTCCAAAATTCGCTGCACTGGAATCATGAATCGCTTGGCAATAGTATACATATTTTCTTGTGGGAGAACAGTGTGTTCAACTACGCTATCTGAAAAAGTCAATCGAACATTTCCTGCTACATTTGTCGCATTCGAAATTGGTTCAGGGTTACTGGTTTCTGCAATTGCAATTCTTGGCACAGCGTTACGAATACTTAATTTTTGATCAATTTTTAATCCGTTTTCCGTGCTTGGATTTTGGGCAATAATCGAATCCACTGAGACATCATACATTCTGCTAAGTTTGAATAATGTTTCTTGTTTCTCCACTACATGCGAGATTGTTTTTCGCACAACAGGCACATAAACCACTGTACCATTTGTCAATCCTCGTTCGATACCAGGATTTGCCTTGAGTAAATCATCAATGGAACATCCATACCAGCGTTGAATACCATAAATACTGTTTCCTTCCTCCACTGTGTGGATATAAAATACGCCATCTTCTTTCTTTAATACTTCTGCGTATTGAGCGGAAATATTATTTAAAGTAAAAAGTAAAATAAATAAGAATAAAATGTTGATATTCAATTTATTCCCATTCAATAGTTGCTGGTGGTTTTGAGCTAATGTCATAGGTTACTCTGTTAATTCCTTTCACTTGATTTATTATGCGATTGGATACTTTGGCTAAAAACTCATAGGGCAAGTGACACCAATCTGCTGTCATGCCATCGGTGGACGTTACCGCTCGCAAGGCTACAGCATTTTCATATGTTCGTTCGTCGCCCATTACCCCGACAGATTGAATAGGGAGAAAAATCGCACCTGCTTGCCAAACATCATTATACAACCCATCTTCTTTCAAACTATCAATAAAAATCGCATCGACCTCTTGCAAAATGCGTACCTTTTCTTTTGTGACTTCTCCAAGAATTCTTATACCTAAGCCCGGACCTGGGAAAGGGTGTCTACCAAGTATGCGTTGATCAATATGTAAACTCTTGCCAATTCTTCTTACTTCGTCTTTAAATAAGAGTCTAAGTGGTTCTACAACCTTTAGCTTCATGTAATCGGGTAATCCGCCGACGTTGTGATGCGACTTGATAGTTTGCGAGGGCCCACCAGTGGCAGAGACCGATTCAATTACATCTGGATAAATGGTACCTTGTCCTAACCATTTTGCACCTTCAACTTTTTTGGATTCTTCATCGAAAACTTCGACAAATACCCTGCCTATCGCTTTGCGTTTCCTTTCGGGATCAGTTTCGTTTTTAAGGGCTTCATAAAACTTTTCTGATGCATCTACTCCTTTGACATTCAGACCCATATTTTTGTATGATTCAAGTACTGATTCAAATTCGTTTTTTCGCAGGAGGCCGTTGTCTACAAATATACAATAAAGGTTTTCGCCAATAGCTTTGTGTAAAAGTACAGCAGCAACTGAGGAATCAACACCACCTGACAAACCGAGTATTACCTTGTCTTGACCAAGTTCCTTTTGAAGATTTCGTGTTGTTTCTTCTACGAATGAATCGGGTGTCCAATCTCCCGAACAACCAGACAGTTCGTAAACGAAATTTTGTAGCAACATTTTCCCTTCAGTTGAATGATAAACTTCTGGATGAAATTGAATTGCATAAGTGCTCTCTCCTTCAATATGATAGCCTGCAATTTTTACATCTTCAGTACTTGCGATTATGCGGTAGTGATCAGGGATTTTTTGAATAGAATCTCCGTGAGACATCCATACTTGGCTATCATTTGTCATGCCTTTAGTTAACGTGTTGGACGCGTCGACATATTTCAAATGCGCTCTACCATATTCGCGTGTGTTCGAAGGCATTACTTCTCCACCGAAATGATGCGCTAAATACTGAGCTCCATAGCATATTCCCAACAATGGGAGTTTTCCTTTTATCCTACTCAAATCTGGTTTAGGAGAGTCTACATCACGAACAGAAAAAGGACTGCCTGAAAGAATGACACCTTTTATATTTTCAGTTAGTTCAGGAATTTTATTCCAAGGGTGAATTTCACAGTATACATTGAGTTCTCTGATTCTTCTGGCAATGAGTTGCGTGTATTGAGATCCGAAATCTAAAATTAAAATGGTCTGATGCATGCAACAAAGATAATTTCTTTATTCTATCGATTACATGCTTCAGGTAAGTCAGATTTCAGATTATTTATCAACAGAAAATAAGATTCTTACATCATGATATAAAGCGTATTTTCTTGCATTTTATCTTAGTATAAATCGTATCTTTGGCTTTCCCAAAATTTAGGTGATGATTGGAGATATTTTAAAGAAACTTTTTGGTGATAAAAGTTCAAAGGACAAAAAAGAGTACTGGCCTTATGTTGAAAAGGTAGTAGAAGCTCATAAACAAATAATTTCGTTAACTGACAATGAGTTGCGATTAAAAACAAGAAGCTTTCAAGAAAAGATAAAAAACGATAAACAATCATTGGAAGATGAATTGTCTGCTTTACAACAAAAAGCCGCAGATTTCAATACCTCATTGGAAGAGAAAACTGCTTTGTTTGAAGAGATCGAGAAAATAGAAAAGAAGATTGATGAACAAATCGAAACTTCTTTACTCGAAATTTTACCGGAAGGTTTTGCAGTTGTTAAAGAAACAGCTCGTAGGTGGGCTGAAAATGGTCAATTGACAGTTGAGGCAACGGAATTTGATCGTGAATTGTCGTCGAGAAAAGATGGTATTCAGCTTCAAGGAGACAAGGCTATTTGGTCGAATGAATGGACTGCTGCTGGAGCAAAAATCAAATGGAACATGGTGCATTACGATGTTCAGTTGATGGGGGGAGCGGTATTGCACAAGGGAAATATTTCTGAGATGCAAACGGGAGAAGGAAAAACACTTGTTGCAACACTTCCTGTTTACCTGAATGCATTAGCGGGTAAAGGAGTTCATGTTGTTACAGTGAATGATTACCTGGCAAAACGTGACTCCGAATGGATGGGGCCGCTTTATCAATTTCACCAATTATCTGTAGATTGTATCGATAAACACCGTCCAAATTCATCAGAAAGAAGACAAGCCTATTTGGCAGACATCACTTTTGGTACCAATAACGAATTTGGTTTTGATTACCTCAGAGATAATATGGCTGGACATACCGATGATTTGGTGCAGAGAAAACACCATTATGCCATCGTTGATGAGGTCGATTCCGTTTTAATTGATGATGCGCGAACGCCTCTTATTATTTCAGGTCCAACACCAAAAGGTGATCAACATGAGTTTTATGAACTTAAACCGCGAGTTGAAAAAATTGTAAATGCTCAGAAACAGTACATTCAGCAATGTTTGAGCGATGCAAAGAGAATGCTAGCCGTTATTAATGATCCGACCGATGATAAAAATCAAATGAAAGAATTCCTTGAAGAAGGAGGGAAGGCATTGTTGAGAGCGCACAGAGGTTTGCCGAAAAATAAACCTCTCATCAAATTTTTATCTGAGCCGGGTATTAAGGTACACTTGCAAAAGACAGAGAACTTCTTCATGCAAGAGCAAGGAAAGCAAATGAAGAAAATTGACGCGGAATTGTTTTTTGTTATTGATGAAAAAAATAATACTATAGAATTAACTGACAAAGGAATTGATTTAATTTCTGGAACTGATGACAGGCAATTCTTTATTATGCCAGATATTGGAGCTGAAATCGCCAAATTGCAGAAAGAGAATTTAGATCAAAAGACTTTTTTAGAAAGGAAAGATTCACTAGTCAGAGAGTATTCAATTAAATCTGAGCGCATTCACTCGATAAACCAACTTTTGAAAGCATATACCTTATTTGAAAATGAGGTAGAGTATGTAATCATGGATGGCAAAGTGAAAATAGTGGACGAGTCAACAGGGCGTATTCTCGATGGAAGAAGGTATTCAGATGGGCTACATCAAGCTATCGAAGCCAAAGAAAATGTTCAAGTGGAGGCAGCAACACAAACATACGCGACGGTAACCTTGCAAAATTATTTCAGAATGTACCACAAGCTTGCGGGAATGACAGGTACGGCTGAAACAGAAGCTAAGGAATTCTGGGACATATATAAATTAGATGTGGTCGTTATTCCAACAAATAGGTCAGTAGTTAGAAAAGATCTTGATGACTATGTATACAAAACTGCGAGAGAAAAATACAATGCTGTTATAGTTGAGGTTGAATCTCTTGTGGCACAGGGAAGACCTGTACTTGTTGGTACAACAACTGTAGAAATTTCCGAGTTATTGAGTCGATTGCTTCAAATGAAGAAAATTTCTCATCAAGTCTTAAATGCAAAATACCACCAAAAAGAGGCCGAAATTGTCGCGAATGCTGGTTTGGCAGGAGCAGTTACGATCGCAACAAATATGGCGGGTCGTGGAACTGATATCAAACTTGGTGAAGGAGTGAAAGAGGCAGGTGGATTGGCAATAATTGGTACTGAACGCCACGATTCACGTCGTGTAGACAGACAGTTACGGGGTAGATCTGGTCGTCAAGGAGATCCAGGTTCTTCGCGATTCTTTGTTTCATTAGAAGATGACTTGATGCGCAAATTTGGTTCCGAACGAATTGCAAAGATTATGGACAGAATGGGACTAAAAGAAGGTGAAGTAATAACTGCAGGCCTGGTTTCAAAATCAATCGAACGCGCTCAGAAAAAGGTAGAAGAAAACAACTTTGGAATGCGTAAACGCCTATTGGAATACGATGACGTTATGAACGCGCAACGAAAGGCAATTTACAGAAAACGTAAAAATGCGTTGTTTGGTGATCGTTTGGATGTAGATGTCGACAACATGTTCTATGAGATGTGTGATACCATAGTTCAAAAACACCGAGGTTCAGAGTATGCTGAATTTGAATTAGATTTAATCCGAATTTTGGGGATTAATTCTCCTGTCGATGATGTTGAATTTAAAACTACCGACACGATTGATCTTACCGAAAAAGTATACCGTGAAATGCGCGATCAATACGATCGAAAATGTACGAAAATAGCTGAAAAAGGCCTTCCGCAGATTAAGCATGTTTACGAAACAATGTCGGATAAGTACAAGAATATCGTATTCCCACTTTCAGATGGCCGAAGAGAAATGCAATTAATTGTGAACCTTGAGGAAGCATACAATTCTGAAGGGAAAACTATTACAAAGTCCTTTGAAAAGAATGTGATTTTATCTAAAATTGACGAGGAATGGAAAGAACACTTGCGAGAAATGGATGATCTTCGCTCTGCAGTGAACAATGCAACGTATGAACAAAAAGATCCGCTCGTTATTTATAAATTAGAATCCTACAATTTATTTCGTTCTATGCTTGATCGCCTAAATCAAGATGCCGTAGAATTACTTATGATGATGGATTTACCTGTTGAGCAACAAATTCAGAGCACGAATAAGGAAGACAAACAGAATAATTACGAGAGAAGTAGTACTAATTCTGCTAATACATCTTCCACTGCGCCACCAAAATTTTCAGGTCGCCAAGGTTATCAAGAAGCGATAAACAACTCGTTCCCTCAAGAAGAGAAAAGACAACCAGTGATAGCTGACCCAAAAGTTGGTCGAAATGATCAATGTCCATGTGGTTCTGGAAAGAAATACAAGCAGTGTCACGGTAAATAATGGCAGCGTTACCGACCAATTTGGTAATTATCGGAACGGGTAGGGTAGCAGAAGCCTTAATTCGCTTTTTATCTACTAGAAAAGGGCTAAACATTTGTGTAATTGGTCGAAATTCTGCGAGGTTAAAAGAAATTCAATTAAAATATAACGTTGTAATATCTGAAAATCTAAACGATTCAGCAGTTGAATGGGCCATTGTTGCCATTTCTGATGATGCACTTAAAGATGTCATCTCGAAGGTAAAAGCGAAATGGATTTCATTAACAGCTGGTACGGCAGATTGGAGATTATATGGAGAAAATTGCTCAATTCTTTATCCTCTTCAATCGTTTTCAGCAAATGCAGATATTCAATTAGAAAATATTCCTTTTATAATTGATGGAGACACATCTTCTATTTCTAATTTAGAAAAATGGACCGATTTATTATCATTGAAGGCACAGCAATTTGATTTAGAAAAGAGAGAAAAACTTCATGTGGTTGCCGTTTTCCTAAATAATTTTGTTCACCACATCATGGCAAAAGGTATTGACCTAGCTAAAAATTATGAGATAAATCCTGAAATCTTTGAGGCACTCATTTCTGAGACCTTTAATCGATTTGACATGGAAAATCCTTATTCTCAGCAAACTGGTCCAGCTGAACGAAAGGATGAGGTAACCTTAGAAAAACACAGGAAATATCTTTTAGACGGAAACTTATCACTTTATAATATGTTGTCAATGAGTATAAAAGCTATAAAAGATGCAGAATTATAAAATAAAACTGAATAAGATTTCCACCTTTATTTTTGATGTTGATGGTGTTTTTACGGATGGGAAAGTATATTTAATTAACGATGATGTTATTCGAGCGCTGAATTCTAAAGATGGTTACGCCGTTCAGTATGCAACGAAGCTAGGCTATAAGATTTTTATTATCACAGGCGGTAATTCACAACAAGTAAAAGATCGATTATTGAATCTTGGGGTTAACGAGGTTCACCTCGCGGTAAAAAGAAAGTTAGAATGCTATGAAAATATTTTGCTGCGATTTCAGTTATTACCAGAGGAGGTTTTATATATGGGGGATGATATTCCGGACATACCCGTGTTAAAAAAAGTTGGAGTTTCCACATGTCCTCAAGATGCTTGTTCAGATGTGAAAATGTTTGTTGATTATCAATCTCATCGAAATGGTGGATTCGGCTGCGTACGTGATGTAGTAGAGCAAACCCTTCGAGTTCAAGGAAAATGGCTTTTGGAGGAGGCCTTTGAGTGGTAAGAAAACTATTACTTTTTACTGTTGGCTTATTCTTTCTTGCGTCATGTTCGAAAGAAGTTCAAATTGATATTCCTCAATTTAAAGAAAAAGTAGTGGTGGAAGGAAGATTATTTGCAGGTGAATTTCCTGTTGTACTGCTTTCGTTAACTCAAAACATCTACGCACCTACGGATATTAGTAATTACCTAGCGTCTTTTATTTCTGATGCTCAAGTGTACATGGTGGTGGATGGAGATTCGGTGGCATTAAATCCTGTTCCATTGAATCAACTCGAAATGGAAGCGCTTGCTCGCGTTTCTGAGATTTTAGAAATTGAACCTGAGGAAGCAGCGCTTTTGCCAATTGTTGCCTACACGACAACACAACCTACCTTCAAAGGCACGATAGGTAAAACACACCGCTTAACGATATCATATAAAGGATCATATAGTTATGCAGAAACAACCTTATTGAATCCAATTTCGTTGACAAATCTCGTTTGGCAACCTGAAGTATCAAATTCAGCGTACGGAAGACTAAACGCAGGATTTCAAGATCCAATAGCTAATTACGATGCCTATTATTGGGAGGTTAAGCGCATTCATCAATTTAATGGTGAAGTAATTGATAAGAGTTATGAAAGACCTAGTGGGGGATATATTCGAGACAAATATTGGAATGGAACTTTTAGGAACTTGAATTATGGTAATCCTTTAAAAAGAAAAGACACTACTCATCTTGAAGAATATCGTAGGTATTTCCGCGAAGGAGATCAAGTTGTTGTTCGATTTTCAAAGATGGAATATGAAGTCTATGAGTTTTTTAGAACACGAAGAGAACAAATCGAAAACCAAGGTAGCCCTTTTGCTTCCCCTTTGAATGTTAAATCTAATTTAGTAGGTAATGCCGTTGGGATTTGGGCAGGGTTTTCACCTAGTTATGACACCATCGTTTGTCAACCTTGACAACTTTCACATCCAATCACGAAGGAATAAATTGAATTCTTTTCTTAGTTCGTTGAAATTTTGTTCAAAATAGCGGATAAAGTCTTGATTTTTATCGTCTACAATTACTTTTCTATGGTCTACTGCAGTTGGATTTTTTGCTACTTGCATTTGTAGTTCATTTTCATGAATTTTAATGGTGTGTTTTAATTCATCAATATTATTTCGTTGAATAATAAATTGATTTTGAAAGTGTTCGACTTGTTTCAATACTTCTTTATCTGTGTTTTTCGCTGTCACTTCACTCAAGCGTTCTTTTAAGATGGCTATTTCTTCCGTGTAAAATTCCAATCTATTTAAGTAATCTAGGTGTTTTTGATGCTGGTCGTAAATAAATTCCTTTGTCTCCATAGTGTTGATTTTAGCACAAATTTCAGGAGATGTTACTGAAAAAAATATGATGCAAATCAACTTATCTGCTGATTCTACTCAATTACCAAAGAAAACACTTTTAAAATTACCTTATCTTTGCGCTAAATTATACCTATGTCTAAGCCAGTACGTGTGCGTTTTGCGCCTTCTCCGACAGGACCCTTGCATATGGGGGGAGTTCGAACAGCACTTTACAATTATCTTTTTGCAAAAAAAAATAACGGAACTTTTATCATTCGAATTGAGGATACGGATCAAACGAGATTTGTTCCAGGTGCTCAAGATTACATAATGGATGCCTTAAAATGGTGTGGAATAATGCCCACTGAAGGTCCTGGTCTAGGTGGTGATTTTGGACCGTATGTTCAATCAGAACGAAAAGCAATGTACCGTCCGTATGCCGAAGAGTTGGTTAAAAATGATAAGGCATATTATGCTTTTGATACCGCAGAAGAATTGGATGAAATGCGCGAAAAAGCGAAACAGATGGGTATGCCAAACTGGCAATATAATGCGGTTACGAGAAACTCAATGAAGAATTCATTGACCTTACCTTCCTCTGAAGTGGAACGCTTATTAGAACAAGGAGTTCCATATGTTATTCGTATGAAAATGCCACGAAATCACGATGTTCGTTTTCAGGATTTGATTAGAGGGTGGGTGGTAGTAAATACTAATAATTTGGACGACAAGGTTTTATTCAAAAGTGATGGGATGCCAACGTATCATTTAGCAAACATTGTAGATGATCACACCATGGAAATTAGTCATGTAATTCGTGGAGAAGAATGGTTGCCATCCGCACCCTTACATGTTATGTTGTATGAAGCATTTGGATGGGAGCAACCTGAATTTGCTCACTTACCACTATTACTAAGACCAGACGGAAACGGAAAACTCTCAAAACGCGATGGTGATAGGTTAGGATTTCCTGTATTTCCAACAGATTGGGTCACTGCGGAAGGTGAATTATATTCTGGTTATCGAGAAAAAGGATATTTCCCAGGAGCTTTTATTAATATGTTGGCATTTTTAGGTTGGAATCCTGGTACAACCCAAGAAATTTTTTCATTGGAGGAGTTAGCCGAAGTTTTTTCCTTAGAAAGAGTATCTAAAGCCGGAGCTAAGTTTGATCCCGATAAAACAAGATGGTTCCAACAACAATATTTGCGTCAACAGTCAAACTCGGAGTTAGTAGATACCTTGAATACACTTTGTGAAGGAAAATATTCGAAAGAGCAGTTAGCTGTAGTTTGCGAGTTGATGAAAGAGCGTGCTACGTTTGTTGCCGACATGTTGATAGATGGTGCCTATCTAGTGGAGAAACCATCGCGATATGACGAAGAAACTATTGCCAAAAAGTGGAAAGCGGAAACTGCGAGCATAATGAACGAATGGAAGGAAGTGATGTCGAACCTTTCTCAGTTTGATGCTCATACAATTGAAACAGCATTTAAAAGTTTTCTCGCTGAAAAGCAGTTAGGTACTGGAGCAGTTTTATTACCATTTCGACTTACTATTACCGGAGTTGGTGCAGGTCCAGGAATGTTCGACATAGCATCGTTCCTTGGAAAAGAAGAAGTACTTAAAAGAATGGAGGAGGGGCTTAAACTTATTTCTGGCCTCACTCATGCATAAAATTCTTGTTTCGGGTATTAAGATTTATGCATTTCACGGGTGCTTGGAAGAGGAGGCGAAAATTGGAAGTGATTATCAAGTTGATGTAGAAATTAATACAGATTTTTCGAATGCAGCATTAACTGACAACCTTGCGCAAACAGTTGATTACGTTCAGGTTAATAAAATTGTAAAAGAGGAAATGCTGATTCGATCAAAATTATTGGAACATGTTGGTCAGCGAATTTTAAATAGATTTCACAAAGAAATAAAACATCCAGCGGCATATCAAGTGAAAATTTCCAAACTAAACCCTCCAATTAATGGGGATGTGCAATCGGTATCCATAATACTCTCAGATTAATTTTTATAAATTTTCGATTGATGAAGGTGATTTAACCTGTTTCAATCCCATGAGGGTATTCGAGTATAATACTTTCAACAGAATTTGTAAATAGTTACATGTTCATTAAAACTTGTTGTAATATTGCCGGCTTCGAGAAATAAAATCTGTTTTCCTTCAAACATTCTTTATGAGTTGTTCCCTTTGTATTCAGTTATAAATTTAACTAATTGATGAAAAGCACGCGCTCTATGTGAAAATAAATTTTTCTCGTTTAAAGTCATTTCAGCAAATGTTCTAACTTGCTTCTCAGGTACGAAAATTGGGTCATATCCGAAGCCATTTTGCCCAACTTTTCTCAATCCAATTTCTCCGTTAACTATCCCTGTAAATTGAAATTCTTGACCTTCATTAATTAGGGTGATAACGGTCTTGAAGCGGGCATTTCTATTTTCATTTCCTGACAATTTAGAAAGGACTTTATCCATATTTGCATCGTCATTTTTTTTGTCACCGGCATAACGAGCTGAGAAAACTCCGGGTTCACCATTTAAAGCTTCAATCTCTAATCCGGTGTCGTCCGCAAAACAAGTCATTTGGTATTTCTCCCAGATGTATTTTGCTTTCAATTGTGAATTGCCTTCAATTGTGTTAGCTGTCTCCGGAATATCTTCCTCATGACCAAGTTCAGTTAAAGAAAGCAATTGTATTTCATTTCCAAGTAAGTTTTGAATTTCTTTCACTTTGTTTTGATTATGAGAGGCGAAGATTATTTTCATGAAAACAGGGCTAAATATTTCTCTTGATTTGACAGTACTGAATACCTCTCATCAATGGTTTGTTTTCCGGACTTTCCAATTTGCATTCTCAATGTTCTATCATGCAAAAGAAGAGCGAGATGTTCTTTCCATTCTTCTGCAGTCTTAAGTAAATAACCATTTTGAGCATGTTCAATAATTTGGTTGTTCACACCGACAGGTGACATGAGTGCTGGTATTCCTAAAGCCATGTACTGAAGACCCTTAAATCCGCATTTACCTTCTGCCCAAATATCGTTTTCTAATGGCATGACCCCAATAGATATTTTAGACAAATCTTGGATTTCAGTCTCTTTTTTCCATTTCAAAAATTTCAAGGAGTTGAGATGATAGGTGGGAGCTTCATTAGAAATGATAAGAAAATCAAAGGTGTAGGTCTTCTCCAATTCTTTGATTACAGGAACTAGAAAATCAAGATACCGCATGGTCGTGTGGGTGCCTGTCCAACCAATTACAACATGTTCTTGGTCATAGTCAGTAGATAAATTATGATGATGGATGGTATCGATAGTGGTCGGAATAATTTCAACGTTTTTATTGAATTGCGCAGCATATTTTGCCAAATAATCATTTCCTGCACTCACTTTGTAGGCCCATTTCATACAGTAATTTACCTTCCAATAGGCTTTTAATCTATGAAATTTAGCATTTGTTTCACTATAGTTCGCAAGCCAAATCGCATCATCAAAATCATATATAATTTTTTTTCTCCAAATTTTTGCAATGATCCATTCAAAAATAGGTGGACCAATATGCGCTGCTTCACGATGTATAAAAACAAAATCGTATTTTCCTAACTGAAACATCAGAAGCCAACGTTTCAAAAAGCTTATGAAAACACTCATTATTTTTTGAGGGGTTTTTCCCGATGCATACAAGGATTTCCAAGCCTTTTGAGACAAAAAAGGTTTGAAGTCATAAGAAATCCCTTCATTCGTCAAATATGTCAGATATTGCTCAAAACGAAACCGTTGAGATGGAGCCTCATTAAATGGATATGGCGCCAATATTAAGACGTATTTACTCACGGGCAGAAATCAGTTTAGAATAAACAGATTGGTAACGCGCTACTCCTTGATCAAGGCTGTAAAACTCCTTTGCGCCATTTTGACAATTTGATTTATTAAAATTTGGAAAAAGAAGGTCTATGCTTTCAAAGTCACTTGTTTCAAAGTTATTTATTGCATAACCTGCTTGATAATCGTTCACTACTTTTGCAGTGTCACCAACTCCTGCATTGCATATTATTGGGATTCCCATTGCCATAAGTTCTCCTTGTTTCGTTGGGGAAGATGCTTTTTTTGAAAAAGTTGGCTTAATGAAAAAAATCGAGGCCGAAAATAAGGAAATACACGTAGCAACCTCTTTATGTAGAACAGATATCACACGGATAGACTTTTCTTCGATTCCTAATTCGCTGGCCTTTGATAAAATCGTGGATGGACTCTCTCCGGTTACGAAGAGAAAAATAGAATTAGGTTTTTGAGATAATTGATAACGAAAATAACCTAGCATTTCGTCTAACATGTACCAAGTGCCAATTGACCCGACATAGCCAAGAACAAAATCTGTTGGTGATATGGCCAATTCTTCCGCGTAAGATTCTCTTTTTTTTGTGTCAACTTGTTTCGGATCAAAAAGCGTTAAGTCTGCACAACATGGAATGACTTCAATTTTATTATTCAAATGTTCAAGACCTTTCCAAGAAATTATCTCCTCTTTGCCAGCATAGGTTAGTGAAATCACATGGTCAGCCTCTAAAAAGAATTTGCGTTCTTTTCTTTTGAAAAAGCTATAAACAAGTTTGAAAATTGGATTTTTTATATTCCAAATCTTTCCATCCACACGTTCATCGGCCCAAAAACCACGCATATCGAACAAAAACTTAGTTTTAAATTTCATTTTCATGGCTAAGCCAACCATTGCAGATAAATAACTTCGACAATGAACGATTGAAAAATGGTACGTTTTATTTAGTTTGAGTGAAAGTTGTCGCATTCTCCAAACATCGTAAAGTGTAGAAAGTAGTGGCGGTTTTTTAGTGTAAATCCTATGATGCCATGTTATGTCGTTTTTATCGCAAAGAACTTGAATTTCATCCTTGAATTTCGCAAATCGGTCGGGCTTTTCAAAACTAATCAAGTGAAAACGATACCCTTTTTTTGAAAGTCCAATAATGTAGGGGAGTACTTGTGACTGACCCAAGGGATCTGTCATTCCGTCATAGGATAAGTAAAGTACGTTACAAGACATCTAAAACAAAGATACAAACTTAAAAATAGGCGGTATAACCAAAGTGAATTTTCGTTTCTCTAAAATCAAATGAATTTTGATTGAATTTCCCCAAAGCTCCTACGAGTGCAAAGGTTCCTAGCTTAGTCCCGTATGCAAAACCAACACCAACGCCAAGCGGAAAAGAGAAATTGGTATTTAGCGTTTTATCCTGCATGAATCCTTGATCAGCAAAAAGAAATGCGTAAGACAGTTGATCTACCAAGAATCGGTATTCTATGGTGCTTATAATTTTTGTTGTTGCAAAAATTTGTTCTTCGTTGAATCCTCGAATTGAATTTAATCCACCTGTTCTAATTCTTTCATTACTATATAGACTATCCGCAGAATAGTGCTCAGCTTGAATTCCAAATTTTAAAATATGCCTTTTGTAAATGGGTAGATAGCTTTCAACTTCACCTTGAAATTTATAAACTGTAGCATAAAATTTATGTGTAGGAGTCTCAGAAAATCGATTCCCCACAGCCACATTCCCCAAAAAGGAAATGCCTTTTCGCGGATTATAAAGGTTGTCCAAACTCTTTACGTTGAATTCAGCACCAAAAAAGTGAGTTTGAATTTTAGCATTATTCGGAAATAATGGATTGACGGTTGAACCGAGTGTGTTGGAATTAAGTAATTGATAGATACCTTTTAAAAGCGCACCATTCGGCAAGGTATATTGAATTGCTAAATTTCCCTTGAGTTCTAAAAAAGTGGAGTCGCGTTTATAAAGTTGTAGTTTTCCATCTGCTCCAAAGGAACTTTGAAACAAAAAAGGAATTGCACACCTAGCATTAAGATGACTTGTGCCGACTTGAACACTTCTCCAATTGATATCAAGTAATTCAGCACGTTTTAAAACATTTGTCAGTTTCAGTTGCAACTCTCCGGTTAAACCTACCCGCTGACTTACAGGATTTGGTTGTAAGCCTATTGCCCCTTGTAAGGAACTCATCTTTTTAAATCGTAGATAAGTGAAAAGCTCGGCTCCTTCTGAGGAAAAAAGAATTTCAGACGGTTTTATTATTTCTAAGTAATTGAATTGACTAAGTCGCTTTGTTAAATTGATAATTTTTGATTCTTGGTAGTATTCTCCTTTTTTTATTCCGGTAAGGTTTTCTAACATACGTTGTGAAATTGACGAATCTGTTTTTACATGTAAAATTGTCCATTTCACATATGGACCTGGAATTTCAAGTGCTCGTGCGCTCAATGAATGGTCGCTTATTAATAAGGAATCTAATTGAATGGAGTAGAAAGGGAAACCTGAATTGCTATACTTTAAGAACTTTTTCTTGAGAAACTGATCATATTCTTTAGGTTGAATATCTTCACTTTTGCCATTTGAGGTTTTAATTACTAACGATGAAAATTTATTTCCTAAACAAATTCCGTAGTTAGTTTCATTGATTTCATAAAGTTCTGTAAGAAGATAACCCTTGGAAATAAATTTGTTTTTTAAAGAGGTTAAGGTCTTTATTTTTTTTTCTGGATATGTTTTTAAAGCGTATTTCTTTGAATTTGTTGAGTCAATTACATTTATACGAATTATATTTTTTTGAGCAAACGAAAGCGTTTCCGTTATAATCAAAATCAATGCTAACAAGAAAAAAAGTTCTTTTTTCATCTTCTTCAGAACGAAATTACAACGAATAAATTTGCTTTTTCGAATTATTAGTGTAACTTTAGAAAGCTATTAAACGTTAAACTCTCTCGAACAACAAAAACAGATGCTATGAAAACAAAAATTTCCCTTTTACTCGGACTTTCTCTTTTGGTGGTAATTTTAGCATCATGCGGTGGAGGAAGAAAGATTTCATGTCCAGCTTACAGCAGCACAAACATGGAGAATTCAGACTTGGCGTCGAAATAAAATAAAGAAATTAAATTACCAATTATTGCGCTGAATGTGATAAGCCATTTGTGTTTGCATATTCAGCGCTTCTTTTTTTGCCGCTTCGGCAAAATCTTCGCCCTTACTTGAATATAGAATAGCGCGAGACGAATTTACAAGCAAACCACACGAAGCATTACTTCCGTATTGAACTACCTCCTCTAAAGATCCGCCTTGAGCTCCAACTCCGGGAACTAAAAAGAAATGGTTTGGCGCTAATTTTCTAACAGATGCAATTTCTGCCGATCGTGTTGCGCCAACAACATACATGATATTTTCACTCGTTCCCCATTCTTTTGATTTTCGAATAACTTCCTCAAAAAGTCTTCCGTTTAAGGTGTCCAGCTGTTGAAAGTCTCCCGAGCCTTCATTCGAAGTTAAAGCGAGTAATATTACCCATTTCCCTTCGAAATTAAGAAAGGGAACCACTGAATCAGAACCCATATAGGGCGCTACAGTCATAGCATCACAAGGTAAAGTTTCAAAAAAAGTTTTCGCATAATACGCAGAAGTATTGCCGATATCGCCTCGTTTGGCATCCGCAATGACAAAACAATTTTTAGGAATGTAATTTATCGTTTTTTCAAGAGCTTTCCATCCTGCTATCCCCATGCATTCATAAAATGCTGTATTTGGTTTGTAAGCAACACAATAAGGATGAGTAGCATCAATAATAGCCTTGTTGAATTCAAAAATTGGATCCTCCGAATCAAGCAGATGAGGTGGTATTTTTGATAAATCTGGGTCTAAACCGACACATAAAAAGGACTGTTTTAGACGAATTTGATTTATTAATTCTTCTCTCGTCATGCCTCTTGTCCCTTTAATTTTTCTGCATTTTCTGCCATTTTTAATGCGTCAATCATTTCTTGAACATCACCGTTCATGAAAGAACTTAAATTATATATGGTTTTATTAATTCTATGATCTGTAATTCTACCTTGGGGATAGTTGTATGTCCTGATTTTTGCGGATCGATCACCTGTAGAGACTAAGGTTTTTCTTTGTGCAGCACGCTCATTATGAATTCTATCCAACTCTTGTTGATACAAACGAGATCGTAAAACCGAAATAGCCTTTTCTAAATTTTTGTGTTGTGATCTACCGTCTTGACATTCTACTACTAATCCAGAAGGAATATGTGTTAAACGAATTGCTGACTCCGTTTTATTAATGTGTTGTCCTCCAGCACCACTTGCTCGAAAAGTATCTTTGCGAACATCATTCATATCTAATTCAAAATCGACTTCTTCTGCTTCTGGTAGCACTGCCACTGTAATGGCAGAAGTGTGAACTCTTCCTTGTGATTCTGTTTCAGGAACGCGTTGAACCCTATGCACTCCTGATTCAAATTTTAACATCCCATAGATTCCTGTTCCTGATATTTCCATTGAAATTTCTTTGAAGCCTTTGACAGATCCTTCAGATGAATTAAGAATATCGTATTGCCATCCCATTTCCTTGAAATACATGGTATACATCCGAAAAATATCCTCAACAAATATACATGCTTCGTCACCGCCTGTTCCAGCTCTAAGTTCTAAAATTGCATTTTTATCATCTTCAGGATCTTTAGGAATGAGCATCATTTTGATCTCTTCTTCCATTATGGGACGCTGATGTTCTAATTCATCAATTTCCATTTTTGCCATGTCTCGCATTTCAGGGTCTGTTTCAATCTCTAATAGATCTTTAGCTGATTGAAGATTTCCGAGAAGGTTTTTGTACGATTTATATACAGCGTCAAGTTCCTCTAGTTCTCTGTATTCTTTGTTTAATTTTACAAAACGATCCATATTCGAAATAATATCAGGGTCAGTAATCATTTTACCTACCTCGACAAATCTGAAATGAATAGCTTCTAATTTTAACAATAAATCTGACATGCCGCAAAGGTAAACTTTTTAAATGTATTGCGGTCAATAGGATTTTTAAAACATAAAAAAAGGGTTACCATCAGTAACCCTATATTTTTATCGAAAACAAAAGTTAATGATTCGCCAGGTAATCTGCAACGCCATCAAATGACGGTTTCATCGCTGCGTCTCCTTTGTGCCAGTTTGCTGGACAAACTTCTCCGTTTTCCTCAAAATATTGTAGAGCATCTACCATTCTAAGTGCTTCGTCTACGTTTCTCCCTAGAGGGAAAAAGTTGATAAGTTGATGCATGACAATTCCCTCTTTGTTGATCAAATACAAACCTCTATAAGCGATCATTGGTCCAGAAGCCGTTAAGTTCCCGTCCATATCGTATTCGTATTCACCAGCTAAAACTCCAAAAGCTTCAGAAATAGTTTTTGAAGTATCTGCAATTATCGGATAAGTTACACCTTGAATTCCACCCTTATTTTTTGGAACTTGTAACCATCCCCAGTGTGATTCTTCAGTGTCTGTTGAACAAGCAACAACTTTTACCCCACGCGATTCAAATTCACTCAAGGCGTTTTGAAAAGCATGTAATTCCGACGGACATACAAATGTGAAATCTTTCGGGTAAAAGAAGAAAATCACGTGATTTTTTCCAATAAACTGATCAAGTGTAAAATCTTTAACGATTTCACCACCATTTACTACTGCCGCCGCATTGAATGACGGAGCCTTTTTTCCAACTAATGATGACATATTTTTTATTTTAATTGTTTACGTAATGAATAGACAAAGTTAAACTTAAAAAGTTTCAATTTAAACCGTATATCAAAAGGTTTTATTTTCATAAAGTAAGTTTAATAGAATTCCGAAAACAAATTTATGTTGAATTTTCAATAGATATCATCAATAATATCTATTATTGTATATAAAATATCTATATGATTACACTACAACAAATGCAGTACATTTCAGTCTTAGCGGAAGAACTACATTTCTTGAAAGCTAGTGAGCGGTGTTTTGTATCTCAACCTACCTTGTCTATGCAAGTAAAAAAAGCAGAAGAAACACTCGGGGGAATAATTTTTGACCGTTCGTCGATCCCATTGAAATTGACCTCTTTTGGAAAACAGATGCTGCCTGTAGTTCGTGACGTTTTAGAAGAAAATGAGAAACTTACAGAGCTCATGGGTAGAATAAAAGGAAATTTGATTGAAGAAATAAAAATTGGAATTATTCCGACCGTTGCTGTATATATGATCCCTTCAATTTTTTTACTCTTAAAAGATTCTCTGACCCAGGCTAAAATTACCTTTGAAGAAATGAAATCAGAGGAGTTAATTGTTGCACTTGAAAACCATAAGATTGATTTAGGAATTATGGCAGGTCCTTATGTTGATGTCAAAATAGAATCAATTCAACTATTTAGAGAGCAGATACTTGTGTATTGTCGTGAATTAACAGGCGATAATTTGAGGTTAGAGCAATTACAAGATTTAAAGCCTTGGTTATTAAACAATGGGAACTGTTTGAGGAATCAAATGTGGAATTTTTGTGAGTTAAAAAATTCTAGGGATACTTTCGATTGGGATTATCATGGCGGGAATATTGATTTACTCATGAAAATGGTTGAGCAAAACGGTGGCTATACGCTGATTCCTGAAAATATTGAAATTCCAGCGGATAAGCGGGCCTTTCTAAAAACCTTAGAGAATAAAAACTCATTCCCGGCGAGAGAAATTGTTGCGCTATTTCCTAGGCGAACGATGAAAAAGAGCACTATAAATGAAATTATTAGGGTTGTTAAAAGTAAATTCCCTACCTCAGATAAAGGTAACTTGACCATACTGGATTGGAAATAAAAAAGGGGCCGAAAGCCCCTTGGTTTTTATCCTTTAGCTAACGCTAGAAAATCGTCGTAAGGTAACTCTTTGGATTTTAATGATACCGTCGATTTAAAATAATCTGTTAGTTTTTGTTCAGCAAGCTTGTCATAAATGCCATTTGCTTGTTCCTTATTTTTTAGAAGTCGAACAGCAGTTTCTGTTAATTCTGAATCTTCAGGAGCCGGAATGCCATATTGAGCGTAATTTCCAGCAAGTAATTCTTTTGTATAGTCTATTACCTCCTGATTTGTAAGTTGAATATTATTGTCTTTAAAAATTTTTGTTTGAATTAATTGCCATTTTAACGATTGAAGATAATTGTTAAAGTCTCGCTCTATCTCATCTTCTGTTACAGGTTTTTCATTCGATAGTTTTATCCATCTTTTCAAAAATGCTTCAGGAAATTCAATATTCGTTTTATCCATCAAGTAAGTGTAAACGTCTCGAGTTAGCATTCGGTCTGTATCACCCGAAAACATTTTCTCAAGATCGCCGGCAATTCTTTCGCGCAAAGCAGTCTCGGAAGTTACTTCTCCTGGAAGGAACAATTTATTGAATAAATCTTCGTTCAAATCCGCCATTTCCATTCGTTTGATTTCAGAAATTGTGAATTTAAAATTTTTCGAAATTTCAGCGACTTGCTGTTCATCAATACCAAGCATACTGGCTAAATCTTTATCGCCTTTTGAAACAAGTCTTGGATCTAAATCCAGTTCTTCTGAAACTTTTTTCCCATTTAATTGCTTAACAATTTCTTTATCGTCGATAAACTCTAAAGAAATCGTAGCTGAATGTTCAATTCCGTTTTCTTTTAAATTGCCGTTTTCATCCAATTCGTTGAATTTTCCAATTAACATGTCCTTTTCTCCAACTAATTCAGACGAAACTAGTTTTCCATAACGTCTTCTTAAATCTTCAATTTGTTTCTCAATTAACGAATTATCAACCTTAACCTTGTTGTAGTCAAAAGACGATTTCGATGAAATTGGAAGTTCAAAAATTGGAGAATAACCTATTTCGAAAGAAAATTCAAAGTCATTGGGTTGATCAAAGCTACCCACAACTTCTGCATCAGCTTTAGGGATTGGGTTACCTAAAATATTTAAATTATTTTCTGAAATGTAGGCATATAGGCTATCATTTGTCAATTTATTTAATTCCTCTGCAAGAACTGCTTTTCCGTATTGTTTTTGAATTAAGCCAAACGGCACATGGCCAGGTCTAAATCCTGGTATTTTAGCTGTTTTTCTATACTTTTCTAGTGCATTTTTAACCTTAATTTGGTAATCTTCAGAATTAATTTTAACCTTCAAGACTGCGTTCAGCGCATCAACCTCTTCACGAATAATATTCATATTGTTGTTTTATTTTTCTTTTAAACAAAAAAGGTCTCGCGACAACGAGACCTATTAGTGCGGATGGAGGGACTCGAACCCGCACACCTCTCGGCACCAGATCCTAAGTCTGGCGTGTCTACCAATTTCACCACATCCGCAATTATTTCAACTTTCAATTAGATCTCGTTTGATCTTTCAAAAAAATGTAAAACAAAGTTACAAGATTTTGAACCAACTATTGTTCTTTAAACTTAATGGGGTGCAAAGATAGTAACAAAATTTAAATATGAAAATTATGTGTAAATTTATCTTCTTTTTTCTTGCATTGACACCCTAATTTCTTTCATGAAATCAGAGGCATATACAAAATTTGAAATTTCTTGGTTATCAGTTGTAATGATACTTTCTCTTGTGCCTTCCCACCATTTCTGACCTTTGTATATGAAAATAATACTATCGCCTATTTCCATTACACTGTTCATATCGTGAGTAATAACTACCGTTGTCATTTGAAGTTCGTAAGTCAATGATTTTATCAAACCATCAATTAATATAGAAGTTTGGGGGTCTAATCCTGAGTTAGGTTCATCACAAAATAAGAATTTAGGACTCATTGCAATGGCTCGGGCGATACCAACGCGCTTCTGCATTCCACCTGAACATTCGGAAGGAAACAATTTGTTTCTTCCAATCAAGTTAACATGTTCGAGACAGAAATCTACTCTTTTTTTCATTTCGGCTTTTGTCATATTGGTAAACATGGTTAACGGAAACATGACATTTTCCTCGACAGTCATAGAATCAAATAAGGCAGCACCCTGAAAAAGCATACCAATTTCTTGTCTTACTTCACTTCTTTGATTTCGGTTCATTTTTGTGAAATCCCTGCCGTCATAAAGCACTTCTCCACTGTCCACTTCATGCAACCCAACCATACATTTGGCTAATACAGATTTCCCTTGACCCGATTGACCAATGATGAGGTTTACTCGACCTTTCTCAAAACGAGCGTCGATATCAAACAATACTTGATTCCCTGTAAATGATTTATTGACTTGTCTAACCTCGAGCATTACAACAACATCATTTGGGTAAGTAAGAAATTTGCTATAAGAATAAAGACGCTAGAAATTACTACAGCTTGTGTAGAAGATTTCCCAACTTCTAAAGAACCTCCTTTTACGTAATATCCGTAATATGATGCTACACTTACGATAATAAAACCAAAAACAATGGTCTTTGTCAGCGCATATACAATGTGATAAGGCATAAAGGAATAACGTATACCTAGGACATACGTATCCGTTGTACTTAAATCCGATAAAACCAGTGCAAGCCATCCACCTGTGATGCTCAAAAACATAGAAATGATGACAAGAATCGGGAAAAATAGCACCGCGGCAGCTATTTTAGGTAAGACTAAAAAATTCAACGAGTTTACCCCCATTATTTCCAATGCATCAATCTGTTCAGTTACACGCATTGTACCAATTTCTGATGCAATATTAGATCCTACTTTTCCTGCTAAAATCAATGAAATTATAGTGGGCGAGAACTCCAGAATCGTACTTGATTGGGTGATGTAGCCAACCGTGTATTTGGGTAATAATGGATTCGACATGTTGGATGCTGTTTGAAGAGCGATAACACCACCAATAAAGGTTGACATTAACGCGACAATGGGTATGGAATTGATTCCGATACCAGAGATTTCATCGAACAGGCGTTTCAAGAAAATGGACCACTTTTTAGGACGTGTAAGAATTACAGTCAACATGAGTATATATTTTCCGAAATTTCCCATTCCTTTAACAAGTGCTAATTTACATATTATTTTTGGTAGGTTATCGTTAAAGTTAAGGAGTTGATTAATTTTGAAGCTCATGGATAAATTAGAAAAATTCGCCTTAACACTGCAAAAGTTTGTCCCGGACGGATTTCAATATCATTTGGCAAAGTTAATTGTGAACGGACAAGTGAAATTCAAAATTGTCAATGGAAGAAAAACTAAACTTGGAGATTTTAGAGTGAGTTCGTTACTTGAACTACCTGTCATTACTGTGAATGGTGATTTAAATAAGTATTCATTTTTAATTACAGCATTACATGAATTAGCCCATCTCCATGCGTTTAAAAAATTTGGATTGCGGATTTCACCGCATGGGGAGGAGTGGAAAAACGAATACCGAAGTTTATTGTTACCGATCGTAAATTCTAAAATTCTTCCTTCAGACATTGAAAATGCTCTCTTAAAGTCAATCTTAAAAACAAAAGCGGCTTCTTGCTCAGATATTCAATTGTCTAGAGTATTAAGGAACTACGATAACATTACTGAAAACACATCTCTTCATTTGGAGGAAATCGAGGAAGGATTGTCTTTTTCGTTAAACGGCAAATTATTCACTAAAGGAAAGCTGAGGAGAAGTCGTTATCTTTGCTACGAATTAGGAACCAATAAACCTTATTTAATTCACAGATTAGCACAAATAAAATTGCATCAATAATGAATAATAACTTCGGGTTAATAATGGCAGGAGGAATAGGTAGTCGATTTTGGCCCTTGTCAACTCCTGAACATCCGAAACAATTTTTGGATGTTCTTGGAATCGGAAAATCATTGTTACAACTTACTTTTGAACGGTTGTCGCGCACGGTTCAGAGTAATCAGATATTTATTTTAACTAACTTGAGTTATGCAGAACTAGTCAGGAAACAATTGCCAAATTTACCCGTTGACAATATTTTGTGCGAACCAGAAAGGAAAAATACAGCACCATGTTTGGCATATGCTTCAGCGAAAATATTTGCTAAAAATCCAAATGCTACCCTTGTCGTATTGCCTTCTGATCATCTAATTATAAACGAACTTCGTTTTTCTGAAATTTTGGAAGTGGCAATTCAATTGGCTAATACTGAAAAGGAATTGGTCACTCTTGGCATTAAGCCAACACGTCCTGATACCGGTTATGGTTATATTGAATTCGACCCACAGGATGCAGGGAATTTCGGAAAAGCAACAAAAGTTAGGGAATTTCGCGAGAAACCTTCACTAGAATTGGCTCAGTCTTTTCTAAAGGCAGGAAATTATTTTTGGAACGCTGGAATCTTTATATGGAAAGCTGAAACTATCTTGGCCTCCTTAAAAGAATTTCAACCGAAGCTCTCGGAATTATTTATAAACGATCTTTCCGCTTACAATACGTCACATGAAATAGATTTTATTAGCACAGCATTTCAAAAATGTGAGGATATTTCTATTGATTACGCCGTATTAGAACACGCCAAAAATGTGTCCGTGGTGCTTTCAGATTTTGATTGGAGTGACTTGGGTACATGGGGAAGTTTAATCGATCACTTATCGAAAGACAATTTCGGTAACGCTGTGGTTGGGAAAAATGTTTTCCTATTCAATAGTGAAAATTGTTTGGTTAATATTTCGCCAAATAAATTGGTATTATTAGATGGATTAAAAGATTATATCGTAGTTGAATCGAATAATATGTTCATGGTGCTAAAATCGGAAAATGAACAAAAATTAAAAGAATATTTGAATGCGATAAACAAGGTAGCTAATCACTAAATGGTTAAAATAAGAAATATTGAGTTAGGAGAATTCCCGTTATTACTTGCTCCTATGGAGGATGTAAGCGATCCTCCTTTCAGGGCATTGTGTAAAAAGCATGGAGCTGATTTGATGTACACAGAATTTATTTCTTCAGAAGGTCTCATTCGTGACGCAGCAAAAAGTGTTCAGAAACTCGATATTTATGAATACGAACGGCCAATTGGAATTCAAATTTTTGGTGCTGACATCGAAAGCATGAAACAAGCAGCAGCCATAATAGAAAAAACGAATCCAGACATTCTAGATATCAACTATGGTTGCCCGGTAAAAAAGGTTGCTTGTAAAGGAGCTGGAGCCGGTATACTTCAGGATATTCCCAAAATGATAAAAATGACTGAAGAAATTGTTAAATCAACATCTCTTCCGGTTACAGTTAAAACACGTTTGGGTTGGGATGAAAATACAAAATTCGTAGTTGATACCGCTGAAAGGCTGCAAGATATTGGTATTGAGGCTATTTCTATACACGGCAGGACCAGAAAGCAAATGTATAAAGGAGAAGCAGATTGGACTTTGATAGGGGAGGTGAAAAATAATTCGCGCATGAAAATTCCTGTCTTTGGAAATGGTGATATTGATACGCCTCAAAAAGCTTTACAATATAAAGAAAGATATGGGGTAGATGGGATTATGATTGGCAGAGCAACTATTGGCTACCCATGGTTTTTTAATGAAGTAAAATATTTTATGAAAACCGGAGAAACTTTGCCTTCGCCAACGATTTCAGAAAGAGTAGAGGTAGCCAAAGACCATCTTTTAATGAGTATCCGTTGGAAAGGTGAAACTCTTGGGATTAACGAAATGAAAAGGCATTACACGAATTATTTCAAAGGCATTGCTCATTTCAAAGACTATCGTTCTAGGTTGGTTTCATCGAATGAGTTAAATGAGATATTGGATACCTTAAATTTTATTTCTTCTCACGCTGATCAATTTCATTTTTCTTCAATTTAAATTTGAGCGAACAAATTGACCATCAACTTGTTTGACAAGCATGGAAGTTTGGATGGTGATTCCTGGTTTTTCGAATTATGAAGTTTCTACATTTGGAAGAATTCGCTCTTTAGATCGGGTGAAATCCTTCAAAAACGGAAGGATTATGCATTATGAAGGTAGATTAAAAAACCTGAGAAAGCATCCGAAAAATAATTTCATTATGGCTGATCTCATTGACGATAATGGAAAAAGAAAAACGGTTTACCCTCACAAAATGGTCGCTTCTGCTTTCCTCCAAAATACAGACCCACGCAGAATGAAAGTAGTAATCCATATCGACGGTAATGTAGAAAATAACTCAATTGAAAATCTTAAATGGTCGAGTTTTAGTGATTCAATTAAATCTGGATTCGATAGCGGAAAGCGAAGTAATGCAGATTTATGGGCAAAGAGAAGACTTAAATATGGACCTAAGGGAGGAAATAATTCCCAAGGAAGACCAGATCCATTAACCTTTGCTCAAAAAAAGAGAATTAAGTTTCTTAGATCGGAAAAAGGCTATAGTCTTAAACAACTTTCGCTTAAATATAAATGTAGTGTCTCACACATTCACAAAACGATAACCAGACTTAACGCTTGACATTAAAATTTTGTTTAGCGATTTTCTTTACTGAAAAATTTAAAAGACCGGTAATCTCACTTCCTTGAATATTTTGCAGTTGGAATTTATATTTAGTCCCTTTATGCCACCATTGGACTTCATTCACGTTGTCATTTTTGATTACTGGTTGCCCCCCAGAATATAATAACAATTTATTTTTTTGGATTCTTTTTGTCAATGGTGGAGATATCAGGAACCTTATTTTATCAGTTTCTTCGGTAATAAATCCTTTTAATTTCAGTTTCGAATAAAGACGGTTGAAATTATTATTAATGGTTAATAAGGATGAATACACCGGAACTACAACATTTCGTTGTTTTTCAACTAAGACAGGGTTGAACTCATCATCTAATTCCGTTTCTTTATAAAGTTCTGTCGCCACCTTACTGCCCCCTTCAAAAAAACTGACATCTCCTTGCCAACTTTTTACAAAATCTTCAAACGGAAATCCATATTTACGTGATAACTTCTTTAATTCTAAATAAAGTATATCATCAGGATGCTTTTTAAATTCGTCAACATTTAAGTGAACATTTACAAAATTTCCTGGTATACTTTTTCCTTTAACGATTGAAGGCCCCTTTTTTATTGACAGATAAAATGGTGAAATTTTTTTAAGATAGGATTTAAGTTTGAAATTAGATGAATCATTATCGTGGGCGAACATTGCTTTTTCTATTCCATATTGCTTAAATTTTTTCCAGTTGGAGTAGATAACGAGCGATTCATTTTTGAATTTTTCCTCACTTAAAAAACTGGACCATTCAGATTTTACCTCTCCATATTTAGACCTATGAATTTCGTTAAGAACTTCTGAAAAATTAGTCCCATTGTATATTAACAAATAATCTTTCTCATGAAAAATACTTATTTTTTCTTCTTTAAAATAGAAATAGGATAAACCTTCAGTCGATTTCTTTTGAAATTTAAGTAAGGACTTAAGTTGCGCTAATCCATTTTCAATTTTACTATCATCGTTTAATTCGATAATACAGCCCCAATTTCCATTCTCAAAGCCAAATAGATAAACAGGATTTTGTAGATTTATCCCCAAAGATCTCGATTGACTTAGTAAAAAGTCATAGCTAATAAATTGCCTATATTGTAACTTGTTATAATTAATTAATCCCGATATTTCTTTAACTAATTCTAACGGATTCATTGTGCCAATAAAATCGGCGGTGGGGAGTCTGTCTATAATTCTTGGGTCTTGAATTTGTTCCTCTTTCCAGGGCTTAAGATAAAGTAAAATACCTAGTCCTGCAGATAATAAAAGAATAACAAAAACTTTCCTTATCATTTGTTATTTTGTAACAACATATAAGGCATTAATTAAATCCAGCAGGTGTTTTCCGGATTTATCTCCTGTCTCATATGTGTACTTTAACTTCAATTTTGTGTGAGTTATGTCAGTTTCAGTAGATTGCAATTCCATACCACCTGTTTTTCCTTTGAGTGCACTTATGAACTCATTTTGACGCGCAGGAAAAAAGTCTGAAGGCAAGCGATTTATGGTTTCTTTTAGGTCAAAATTTGCATACATAAAACCACTTTTCTTTATTGCTTTTACCTTTTTAGCTGAAAGAGCTTCTGCACCATAACCATCCGAGTGATTTTTTGCAAAATCAATATCGTTTGAAAAAATAAATAATCCGTTCTTATTGATCATATAAAGCGGTGCGGCATCGAGAATTGCATTTTGAAAACACCAATAGTCGCCCTCTTTTTTAAGTTGTGAGGTAAGACGACTCAAGTGTTTAAGGACTTTTTCAGGTATATCCGATCTCTTTGTTGTGAATCCTATTGTGAAAATAGGCATGTCCTCTATAGCCTCGGTTATTCTTTCAGAATATTCAAAAGTTTCTTCGTCATAGAAGAATTCTATTTTCTTTGTTTTAACTTTTTTAATACCATTAAATGAGCCAAACATACTTCCTTTGTATGTATCAAACAACGCATCTTTATTTACAAACTCATTCAATAACTCTATTGTAAGAACATTCATTGCAATCTGTGCGTTTTTCTCGTCCTCAAGAATTGGCATAATTACTTCATAAGCCTTTTCATAAGCCTTTCTCAAATTGATATTATAGGTGAAATATCCAGTGCTTTCGTTTGGAATATAGCGCAATACATTTTTATCAAATTTGCTATCAGTCATTTCTTGATAAATAGAACCTAATTTTTCGCCATACAATGCTTTAATATCAAATTCAATAGAATTATCCAATAAATACATATTGCCAAGAATTATATTTCCATTATATATTTCTCGAATATCTTGATAAAGTGTCGGTAAAACAGTCTGAAAATACCAGAGACCATTTGCTTTATCTATATTTCTTGAATTGTCCATGAAGAAAATTCCTTCTGATGAATGCTGAATTTGTTCTGCAAAATGTTTATCAACGGTTGTTAATGAAACCCCCTTAACGAATAATTGCTCAAGTACAATTTCTAATTGATTTTTTTGAATACGAGCTTCAACACTATCTCTTAATTCATAGTAGTTTTTAACATTGGGGTCGTCAGAAGCATCTGGAAAGTAATCTAATGGAGTATCTCCGTTTTCTTCAAATTCTTGCTCATCGAGAATATTTCCGTTGTCGTCAAAGTAATTTACGAATGGATTCTCATTACCATGAGCATACCAAATTGAATCGGTAATTTTATCTACATAGGTCATTAGAGGTTCGACACGAATAAGTAAAGCATCGTTATTCTTTATTACTAAATTATTGAAAAAAGATCCATAAACTTTGGCGCCATTGAGTGTTGAAATTGGCTCAAAATCATCAAAAATCGCGAATAATTGATGTGTGTCTTTTACCCCAAAGCTGAAACCAGAAACTTCAAATTGTTTGTCCTTACCGTAAAAAATATTTAACTTTTGATTAAAATCTACTCCTGCATCCTTCAGGGTTTTTCCACTTGTAGATCCATCGAAAAGTTCTTGATGAATTTCCTCCATGAAGTCATAATTTATCAACTCATCAATCGAAATCTTTTGAAAAAGATTCACATTATTAAGTGTAAAAACGGCAACAGCTTCTTTTGGAATGAATTTTTCGGATTGTTGACTTAAAGCATTGCAAATGCAGAAAATGAAAGATATGAAGCTTAATGTTCTCATCGAATTAATAATATAAAACGAAGGTAATCATAATCTTTTTAGTTCTTGATTTTACTTAAGAATATTCGGTTCTCAATAAGGTTTTCGTTTTCTTTTAAACTGTACGTATCAACCTTTAGCATTAAGGCCATTTGACTTTTGGATAATTTGGCATTTTGATTATCAAATTTTTCAATGGTTCGGTCAAATCTTGTAATGGATGTGTAGGAGCCTTGCTTTAGTAAATCTTCATCTTTCTTATCCATTTCCTTGACTTTTTTTGAAGTGATTTCTGGGATTGATCGAGTAAGTGTTGAACCGTCCCAAATTAACCATTTTGAGCTTGATTCTGCAATCGTTTGATCTTTTGCCATGTGCGCGATACTTGCTTGTATGGCAGTTTGTAATGCCTGAGGTGATGAAAAGCTACATGAAAATTTAAAAATAAAATCGGTGTAGTTTTCCTCAATAACAACATTTGATATGCCTTTTTGAGCGGATAAGTGTTTTTTAAACGTTGCAACCTTTTCCTTGATTTCTGGAATCTTAGGAACTCTCTGACCTTGTACACTATCCAAAGCAAGGTATGAATTTACCTTTACCTTACTTGAGCTCAGGTTGATAGTATATTTTAGAATTCCTGATCCATCGTCATGAATTAGTAGATCATCGATAATTTCTATACATGAGGTATTGAGAAAACCAACAAGAAGGATAAGAAATATTGAAATTTTTTTCATTTGGTCTCTTTATGCAAATTTAATACCATCAGAACAATGTGCCTTGTTCAAATTTATTTTCCATATGAATATGTTGAGTTTCTGGTACATTTAAATTGCTCAAAACACTTTTTTTTCTAACAGGATGAGCTTGCATTTGTTCGCTTGGGAATTTATAGTCAATAACACTTTTAATATTTCCATTTAGCCAATCTGATTCTGCATCGCGTTGAATGATGAGTGGCATTCTTTTTTTGAGATTATGTATCTCACTCATTAAGGAATTTGCCTCCGTAGTAATTACCGTAAATGTATTTAATATTTCACCAGTTGTGGGATTGATAAATTCATCAAACAATCCAATCATACTGAAAAATTCTTCTTTTGATGGAGAAATGAAAAAAGGAGTTTTCTCTTTTCCAATTGTTTGCCATTCAAAAAATCCATTCGAGGGAATTATACAATGTTTCCTTCCGATTAAATTCTTAAATGATTGCTTTTCAGAAAGGGTTTCTATTTTAGCATTTAATGTCTTTGATGCAATTTCTTTCCAATCTCCACGGTACCAATTAGGAATAAGGCCCCAATTAAATTGTTGAATGTTATCCTCTTGCGTTATAATGCGAAACTTAGGAAACTGAAATCCATTTGCAATAAATAACGGTTCATCATCCACTAGACCAATATCCTTTTTATATCTAGTTGACATTTGTTGAGTAGTTGAAGTAGAAGAATTACTATAACACATGTTTTTGATTTCAAAAAAAGACTAATTTAAATCTTGAGATTTATTGAGTTAAACTTTATTCTGAAAAAAGAGAATCGACAAATTCTTTGCGATCAAATAGTTGTAAATCTTCCATTTTTTCACCGACTCCAATATATTTGACTGGGATTTTCATTTGATCACTAATTCCAATAACTACTCCACCTTTTGCTGTTCCGTCAAGCTTGGTAACAGCCAATGCATTGATATCTGTCGCCTGCGAAAACTGTTTAGCTTGTTCAAATGCATTTTGGCCGGTAGATCCATCTAGAACGAGTAAAATTTCATGAGGAGCATCCGGAACAACTTTTTCCATTACTCTTTTTATTTTCGAAAGCTCAGCCATCAGGTTGGCCTTATTATGGAGTCTACCTGCGGTATCTATGATGACAACATCTGCGTTTTGCGATTTTGCAGATTGAAGGGTATCAAAAGCTACACTTGCAGGATCAGCACCCATTCCTTGTTGGACAATTGGAACATCCACGCGGTTTGACCATATAATGAGTTGCTCGACGGCTGCTGCTCGAAACGTATCTGCTGCACCCAAAACCACTTTTTTACCTGCTTTTTTAAACTGATAAGCTAGTTTTCCGATGGTTGTTGTTTTTCCTACACCGTTCACACCAACAACCATAATAACATATGGATTTCCGTCTGTAGGAGTGATGATCTCAAGTTGACCATTTTGATTGGAATTGTTCTCCTCTAGTAATGCGGCAATTTCTTCGCGCAAAACATGATTCAGTTCGTCTGTTCCTAAAACTTTATCTCGAGATACCCTAGCTTGAATTCTATCGACGATTTTTAATGTGGTTTCAACACCGACATCTGAGCTGATGAGAATTTCCTCGAGGTTGTCTAAAACTTCGTCGTCAACTTTTGATTTTCCAACAATCGCGCGCGCAATTTTTGAAAAAAACGATTGTTTCGTTTTTTCTAAACCAGGTGCTAACGTTTCCTTTTTGGATTTCGAAAAAAAATCAAATAATCCCATCTTGTGCTAAAAAAAAAGCTTCCAAAGGAAGCTTTTGAAATTTATCTTTTAGTTCTTCGCGAACCAGTCTTTTACTTTATCGTTGTGGACAATTTCTTCTTTAAATGTGTAAGAACCTGTTTTATTAGACTTTACCATTTTAATAACTTTCGTATGTTCCTTACCACCACCTTTTTGTAATGACGCAACTACCTTCTTTGCCATTTTTCTTTAATTATTTAATTTCTTTGTGAACTGTATATCTCTTCAATATGGGATTATATTTTTTAATTTCCATACGATCAGGAGTATTTTTTCTATTTTTAGTCGTAATGTAACGAGAAGTACCAGCGACACCAGTAGTCTTGTGCTCTGTGCACTCTAAAATAACTTGGATACGATTGCCTTTGCTTTTCTTTGCCATTTCTATCAGTTTTTACTGTTTTCTCAACAGGTTATTTTAAAAATCCTTTTTCTCTCGCTTCTTTCAAACACGCAGAAATTCCTTTCTTATTGATCGTTCTCAAAGCTGCAGTGGAGATTTTCAACGTAATGTAATTATTCTCTTCAGGAATGAAAAACTTCTTAGTAACCAAATTTGGACTAAATCTTCGTTTAGTTTTTACGTTTGAGTGAGACACGTGATTACCTACCATCACTGACTTTCCCGTTAATTGACAAATTCTTGACATAATGACTTTAGATACGTTAAATTGTAAAAAGCGGTTGCAAAGATAAGTATTTATTTCTATTTAACAAGTGCAAATCGTATATTTTTTTATAGATTTTTATTGCTGTCGTAATGAATTCATGAACAATGGTTTACTCGTTATTTCTTGGGTGAAAACTCAAAATAGCGTCGCGCAGGTAACGTTGATCTAAATGCGTGTAGATTTCAGTCGTGGTTATTGATTCATGACCGAGCATTTCTTGAATCGCCCTAAGATTTGCTCCTCCTTCTATTAAGTGCGTGGCAAAGCTATGTCGGAAGGTATGCGGTGAAATATTCTTTTTTAATCCGACGTGTTCTGCCAATTGTTTTATAATTGTAAAAATCATTACCCTTGTCAACATGCTTCCTCTTCGGTTAAGAAAAACGACTTGTTCATTACCTTTCTTGATGTCAAGGTGCTTTCGAATATGTTCAGTGTACAGGTTAATCTCCTTTTCAACTTGGGGGCTTACAGGAACGAGTCGTTCTTTATTTCCTTTTCCAATGACACGAATAAAGCCCTCGTCAAAGTATAAATCTGAAAATCTAAGATTGACAAGTTCACTTACGCGCAAGCCGCAACTATATAAAGTTTCCAAAATTGCTCTATTGCGATGACCTTCGTCTTTACTTAAATCAATTGCTGCAATTAGGGCGTCAATTTCTTCAATGGTCAATACTTCAGGTAATTTCCTTCCAATTTTTGGTTGTTCTAGCAATTCACTATGATCTGAATTAATGTAATTTTCGAGCAACAAATAGGCGAAAAATTGTTTAATACCTGAAATTATGCGTGCTTGACTGCGTGCACTCAACCCTAAATCATACAATTCTCCAATAAAAAGTTTTAAATCGTTGTAATTTACGGTTTCAGGAACCCTTGAAATTCCGTTACAATATTCTTTTAATTTCTCTACATCATTTGAATACGCAAGAATTGAATTTTCACTCAAACCTTTTTCGATTTTTAAATACGAGACAAAATCCTTAATATAGCGCTCCCAAACAGACATAAATGAAAATTCTAATAGTTAACGGCCCCAATATGAATTTACTCGGTAAAAGGGAAACACAAATTTATGGGAATGTTTCGTTCGAAGAATATTTGTCACATTTAAAATTGTCATTCCCAACTATCTCACTAGATTACTTTCAGTCAAATGTTGAAGGAGAACTAATTAATGCTTTACAACAAACAACTGCAAATGCTATCGTTTTAAATGCTGCGGGATACACGCACACAAGTGTAGCACTGAGAGATTGTATTTCTGGCATTGATATTCCTGTAGTTGAAGTTCATATGAGTAACATAGCAGCGAGAGAAACTTTTCGACATGAATCCTTAATTAGTCCTGTTTGTGTTGGCGTCATTTCTGGATTTGGATTAAACAGTTATGCACTAGCTATAAAAAGTTTCACGGATAAATGAACTAAAATAGAGTAGAGGTGTAACCGAAAAAAAACACCTTATGAAAAAATATTTTAGCTCCCTGATTCTTCTGTTATTTGTTTGTAACCTTAATGCTCAAACATTATCCAAGAGAAAGATACAATTAGTTATTTTGTTTGACACATCTAATAGTATGGATGGACTCATCGATCAAGCGAAATCTAAAATTTGGTCAATCGTCAACGAAGTGTCAAATTTAAAATACAACGGTGAGACTCCTACTTTAGAAATGGCCATGTACGATTACGGTAATTCAGGGATTTCATCACAATATTGGATTAGACAACAATTGAACTTTACCAAAGATTTAGATTTGGTATCAGAGAAACTTTTTGGACTTCGTACAAATGGTGGGGAAGAATTTTGCGGTGCGGTGATTAAACAGTCAATTCGCGATCTGTCATGGTCAAACGAAAAAGGCGATTTAAAATTAATTTACATTGCAGGAAATGAACCGTTTAATCAAGGTCCAGTATCATACAAAGAGGTTTGTACAGAAGCTAGAAATAAAGATATTTTAGTGAACACCATTTATTGTGGAGATTACGACCAAGGAGTTCGAGAAAATTGGAAAGATGGCGCAACTTGTAGCAATGGGGCGTATTTCAATATAAATTCGAATGAAAAGGTGGCATTTATTCAAACGCCTTATGATGAAGAAATAAATAATCGAAATAATCAATTGAACGGCACTTATTTGTGGTTTGGTTCGGAAGGCTATGTTAAAAAAGCACAGCAGGAAAATGAAGATAATAATTCTCGTTTTCAAGGAACTAGTGTTGCGGCAGAACGTTCGATTGCAAAATCTAAGGCAAATTATAAAAACGAAGCATACGATTTACTGGATGCTATTCAAGCGGATTCTACGGTGATATTGAAAATGAAGGAAGAGGATTTGCCAAAAGAATTCAAAGGAAAAACAGATGCCGAGAAAAGAGAAATAATTGCGAAGAAACAGGAGGAACGAGCAAAAATTCAAAAAGAAATTGGTGATTTAGCCAAGAAAAGAGAGGAATTTATTCAAGAAGAACGTAAGAAAAATGCTTCAAACACTTCCAAAGACGATTTTGGAACAGCAGTAGCAAAAAATCTTAAAGAAAATGCATTGAAGAAAGGTTTTGAGTAGTTTGAGGATATATTATGCCTATCTTTACAGGCAAACAATTGCTTGGAAAGTATAATAGATTTTTTTCGTGGAATTGATCCTGTATTGGCAGCTTTTTTAGCAACTACCTTTACCTGGTTAGTTACAGCCGCCGGAGCATCCCTTGTGTTTTTCTTTAAAACAATTCACCGGGGTTGGCTAGACGGAATGCTAGGATTTACTGGTGGAGTAATGGTTGCTGCTAGTTTTTGGTCTTTGTTGACGCCTTCCATTGAAATGTCAGAACGTTTGTATCCGGGTTGGTCGTGGATGCCGGCCGCAGTTGGTTTTCTATCTGGTGCGTTATTCTTATTTTTTCTAGATAAAAGTATGCCGCATTTACACATTAATTTCAGTGAAAATGAATCTGAAGGTGTTAAAACGCAGCTTCACAAAACGACTTTACTAGTTCTAGCCATTACCTTACATAATATTCCAGAGGGACTTGCTGTGGGTGTGCTTTTTGGTGCGGCGGCGAATGGAATGGAGGGCGCTAGCATTGCTGGAGCGGTTGCCTTAGCTATTGGAATTGGCATTCAAAATTTCCCAGAAGGATTTGCTGTGGCAATGCCCTTGAGAAGGGCTGGAGCCTCTCGGTTTAAAAGCTTTTGGTACGGACAATTATCTGCAATTGTTGAGCCGGTAGCTGGAGTACTTGGGGCGCTTTTGGTTATTTATGTAGAACCAGTGTTGCCATTTGCAATGGCTTTTGCAGCTGGGGCTATGATTTTTGTAGTATTAGAGGAAGTTATTCCTGAAACGCAGCGGGATAAATATACCGACATTGCTGTTCTAGGATTTATGGCAGGATTTGTTGTAATGATGACACTCGATGTTGCATTGAGTTAATATAATACATGTTTTACATGTAAATAATACTTGTGTAAATAAATTTTAGTATGTTTGCCCTCGTAATTTTAAAAAAAATCATATGAAATTAATTTTTACTTTTTTTAGTCTAGTTTGCGTTTTCTTCGCGAAAGCGCAATTTTCGGGTGATTTTGACCCCTCAAACTGGTCCTTAGTGCAAAACACGGCTGGCGGAAATGCGTCCGTGGATGCAAGTGGTGCACCAGGATCTATCGTATTTACAGGGAGTGATTCATTCTCTCCAACTTTTTTTATGGGATACGATGATTACCAAATAACCTTGCCGAATGGTTTTTCGGGTTGCTTAACTTTCGACTACAATTTTCAAAATTTTGATATTGAGCAGTTTTATTATGTCGTTAACGGACAAGAGACATTAGTAACTAATGGTTTTGATGCGTTTGCTTCAGGTACCATTACCTTATCTTTGAATGCAGGAGATGTATTCGGTTTTAGAATTTACAACTACGATAATTGTTGTGGTCCAGGTATTCTGACGGTTTCGAACATTTTTACTTCAACTCCATCTACCAACACAACTACAGAGGTTGCATGTGACAGTTATACATGGGCAGTAGACGGACAAACCTATACGACATCAGGTGTTTACACGGTAACGATTGGTTGTGCGACAGAAGTATTGGATTTAACCATCACACCTTTAACTACCAACACAACAACAGAGGTTGCATGTGATAGTTACACATGGGCAGTAGACGGACAAACCTATACGACATCAGGTATTTACTCGGTAACGAACGGTTGTGCGACAGAAGTATTGGATTTAACAATTAATCCAACTTCATCAAACACAACAATAGAGGTTGCATGTGACAGTTACACCTGGGCAGTAGACGGACAAACCTATACGACATCAGGTGTTTACACGGTAACGAACGGTTGTGCGACAGAAGTATTGGATTTAACCATCATACCTTCAACTACCAACACAACAACAGAGGTTGCATGTGATAGTTACACATGGGCAGTAGACGGACAAACCTATACGACATCAGGTATTTACACGGTAACGA
>Ga0214923_10001182_pt1 | contig 37615 bp, 39 predicted proteins | sample LL1510_MetaG_FD_177993 | JGI IMG/M metagenome (GOLD analysis project Ga0214923, IMG submission 177993) | Freshwater microbial communities from Lake Lanier, Atlanta, Georgia, United States - LL-1510 | ecosystem: Environmental > Aquatic > Freshwater > Lake | place: USA: Georgia | collected...
GAATATCAAAAACAATGTCAAAACGATAAAAGTGTAATTCTATATTTAATTGATATGAAAAAATATGATGATTATATTGAGAAAACGAAATCATTTACATCTCAATGTCATCAATGTAGATTATAATTTTTCAAGTTTAAAAACAAGATGGAAATAATCATGACAATATTCACTGATTATTTAAACTATCATTCAAAATACTCTCAACAGTATGGTAATAAAACTATAGTTTTATTACAAGTTGGTTCGTTTTTTGAAATTTATGCTACATTAACAACTGGACCCGATATTCAGCATATTGCAACTTTACTTGATATTCAATGCACAAAAAAAAATAAAAGTATTGTTGAAGTGAATGAAAATAATCATCTTTTAATGGGATTTCCTCTGTATACTGTAAAAAAATATATCAATATTCTCATTAATCATCAATATACTGTTGTTCTTATTGAACAAACTACACCTCCTCCTAATCCAAAAAGAGAAGTTACTGAGATCATATCTCCTTCTACTTTTTTAGAACAAGAAAATCATAATAATAATTACTTAATGACTATTTATTTTTCCATCGGTTCATTTCGAAAAAATGAGTATATCACTGCCAGTGTATGTTGGGTTGATGTTCGTACTAATGAAAGTTTTGTATATGAAACAATTGAGTTTGATTCAACGTTAAATATTGAAGATGTCCAAAAAACTATTTCAAACAATAATCCATCTGAATTAGTGATTTTTACAGATTTATGTGTGAAATCAAATGAAAACATGATGAAATCACTTGAACAGTTTTGTAAAACTCTTCCAAATGATATCAGTATACAAAATAAAATTGGTGAACTTACCAGTGAAATATATAAAAAATTATCTTATCAAACAGCAGTCTTAAACAAAGTATTTAAAAATGTTGGATTGATTTCAGTCATTGAATACTTAGATTTGGAAAAAAAACCTCTATCGATTATTAATTACGTTTATCTTTTACAATTTGTGTATGAGCATAATTCGAAAATAATAGAAGGTATAAAAAAACCAAAATTTATTGATAATGAACAAAATGTTACTATTGTAAATAATGCATTATACAATCTAAATTTGTTATCAAACGATCATAAAAAGTTTTCATCTATTACTAATATGTTAAACAATTGCAAAACATCTATGGGAAAACGTTTTTTTCTTCAATCAATTGTTAATCCATTAATATCTGTAAAACAAATACAAGAACGATATGATTTATGTGATTTTTTTATACAAGATAATTTATATGAAAATGTAAGAACATATTTGAGTAAAATTCAAGATGTAGACTGTTTTTTCAAAAAACTTTGTATACAAACATTACAACCTCCTGAATTAAAGAGTTTATATAACTCATTGGAAACAATATTTTCCTTATTTAATTTTATTCGACAAAACAGTGAAGCATTTGATTGGTGTATAGAAAAACAAAAGAAATTAAATGAATTATTGAATTATATTAAATTAACATATAATTTTGAAGAAATTGAAAAGGTAAATACAACTCAAATCACTAAAAATATTTTTGTTTTTGGCAAATATGAAAACTTAGATGTTTTATCAGAACAAGTCGAAAAATGCGAAAACTATTTCGAAACTCTATGTCATTGTTTAAATGAAAACAATGGTAATGGTGATTTTAAAATGGAGAAAAATAAAGATAATGTAAAAAGTATAACTATTACAAAAAATAGATTTCAGCAAATTTTAAATGATGAAAATAGAAAAAAGAAGATTAACGATTTGTTACTTTCTATACATTTGAAATTTGATGATTTGAAACATCAACCTTTATCTGTAAATAATAAAACAATGTTGAAAATACATTTTAACAATATGTATGATAATCAAACAAAATTAAATGACTTTCAAAACGAATTACGACAACAAACAATAAAATTATACAACGATGATTTGTTAAATATTTATAATAATTTCAATATTATTTTTCAAAACATATCTCAATATGTTGCAAAAGTTGATTTTTTTAGTAATAATGCAATGAATGCAATCAAGTATTGTTATGTTTGTCCAAAAATTATTGATAATGAATATGGATTTGTAAAAGCCAATGGTATTCGTCATCCATTAATTGAGCAAATTCAAAATGATATTCCTTATATTGCAAATGATATTGAATTAGGAACAGAAGAACAAAAAGGAATTTTATTATATGGTATCAATAGTGTTGGTAAAAGTAGTTTAATGAAATCTGTTGGTATTTGCGTTATTCTCGCTCAATGTGGTATGTATGTTTCGAGTAAATCTTTTGAATTTAGTCCATATCAGTGTATTATTAGTAGATTACCATCAGGAGATAATATTTTTAAAAATCAAAGCACATTTATGGTAGAAATGAATGAAGTGCGAACTATTCTAAAAAGAGCCAATAATAAATGTTTAATACTTGGTGATGAAATTGCTTCTGGGACAGAAACAATATCGGGTATTTCCATCATTGCATCAGCAGTGAAATTTTTATCTGATAAAAAAAGCAGTTTTATATTTGCAACTCATTGGCATGAATTATATAAAATGGAATGTATAAAAAATCTTCAAAATGTCAATATTTTTCATTTGTCTGTAAATTACGATAATGAAACAAACACTTTATTATTTGATAGAATTTTGAAAAAAGGTCCTTGTGATGCATTATATGGTTTGGAGATAATTCGTTCTTTGAATATGCCTCCAGAATTTATTTCATTTGCAAACGAAATTCGAAATACGTGTATGAATCAAAAATTTATAGTTGAACCTAAATCTACTGTATACAATCAAAAAGTGTATATGGATGTATGTAGTATATGTAAAACAGAAAAAACTGAGGAAATACATCATATTGTTGAACAACATTTAGCAAATGAAAAAGGTATCATTGAGAATTTTCAAATCCATAAAAACAGAAAATCGAATTTGATTAATGTCTGTTCAAAATGTCATGATCAAATACATCGGAATGAAATCACAATTGATGGACATATACAAAGTAATAATGGTATTCAATTGAAAGTAAAACAAAATATCAATCTTGATTTAGAAGATGAAATACAAATCAAGGTTTTAGGTTTACGAAATGAGGGAAAATCTCAAAAGAAAATACTTGATACTTTAAAACCAATGTATAACAAATTAACACTAAGTAAAATAAGATCTATTATTCAATAAGCGACAGTAATTAAAATTTTTAAAACTTGAGTTTTAAAAATATCTAGTCGTAATTTTCACCTGATTTATTTTTTTCAAAATTTATATTTTCAACATTATTAAAACCATGAAATGTTATTGTTTTTAATTGTTGGTGGTATGGATCTTCACTATGTGCTGTAAAAATTCTTTTTTTACAAGTTATTTTTTTTATTGGATAAAACCCAATATATTTAATATTTGCCGAGTTTATATCAAATATATTAACGTTTTCATCAATAATCATTTCTTGTTCTTCACGATTATAACTTTTATCAGTACTACTACCACCACCTCCTTTTCTTTTATACCAATTTTCATTACTAATTTCATTTTCTAACCAGAATAAAGTTATATTTTCATGATAATTGGTTGGTACAAAATTCCAAAATATAGAAGGTGCTGAGTATGACCAGTGACGTGTTGAGGAAAAATTATTTAAAGATCAAATTTTAAATATAAAATGTCAAGTTCATTAAATAATTTCTGTGAAACTTTAGTTAATGGTTCAAATCCGAGATATACTTATTCTCAACCAACACTTAGTCAACAAGTTGCTTGGCAAGTTCAAAAGGAACAAGAGTCTTTTAAAGCTGCTTGTATTTCTGCAAGAAAAGCAGAAAACGAATGGAGAGAGAAAAACGGGTATTATGTATCAAGGTACGATAAAAACTATTAAAAAATATAATTTAATTTTTTACTATTAAATTAATTAATAACTATAAAAATTTGATTTTTTTAAAAAATCAAATTAAGTTACAGAACATGCAAATAACTATGTAATACTTATTTTTTAATAAATAGAAAATATTTTTAACCATATTTTTGCATATTTTCAATTCATTATTTCATTAATAGTTTGGTATCTTCTTCAATCGAAGTGACGATGTCATTGTGATACTTTTTGATTTTTTGAGCCTGTGTAATATAGTTATGTTTTAATAACCATTTTACAATTTGAAGAGCATCTTTATGACTATCTGCTGGTTTGTATGTATAATGGATATCAAATTTATTACAAATTTTATATCTACCATCTTTTCTAATACCAGACTTATCAACAAAGTACAAATGTAACTTTGAAGGCATTTTTGCATAGGGATGTTCTGGATTGACTATTTTTTTATCAACTCTTTTGCTCTTTGTTGAACGTCGTTGACTTCTTGAAACTTTTTTTGAACGTAGTTGACTTCTCAGCATTAATTGTATACAATAAATAAAAAATTATTAAACTGAATTGAGTTTTGAAAAATAATTGTTAAATTTACTTCATTTCACAAAGTAGGATAGAGTAAATTATGTAATAGTTGACAAAATTATTACTACAGAGTAAAAAAATGCAACACTACAAAGAATATGTTGGTTATGTTCTTCTGAATGAACTTTTTTTTCTCTCCAATGATTCTTATCCATGGCAACCTTCTTGGATTCATTTTCTAAAAAAAAACCAATATACACCTAATTCATATGATATTTTTCATCTATCAGAGGTAAATTTTTCTTTTTGTAGTAATTTTTTTTTAATTTTATATTTCATTCAGATCAAATATGTAAACGGAATATGGTTGTTTTACATAAAATCTGTAAATAAAATACTCAAATTTATGGAATGTAAGAATTTTTTTGCATTAATTCCGTCAACAAATATAGAAGGAACTGTATTAGTATTTGGAGGTGAACTTTATATTTACGACAATCTGGTCAGTGTTGGTAAATTACCAGACTATGAAGCAAACAGATTACTTCAAGAAATGAATAATGCTTCTATTACTAATATTAACTTATCAAAAGTAAAATGTATCGATGGAATGTGGTTTTATCTTTTAAATGGTAAAGTTATTTGTATTAGTAATGAAAAGTTATTTTGTAATTTTAAAAATTTTCAAACGTTAACATTTGAAAATCGTAAGAATATGGTTGTAAAACATCAAAATTGTTTCTAAATTTATTCATTGTCATCTATATCTATTTTGTTAAAACAATCGAAACAATAAGTTACTGGAGAAACTTGTTTTAAATCATCTTTATTGTGAACATAAGTCGTTGCACCTTTATGTGTTACATTTTTATTACAATTATAACATTTACCATCATTTTTTTCATTTTGAAAAGAAAAATAATCTACCATATCTTTAACCTTTCTATTTATTTTTGATACATCATTGTTTCCATCGTTAAGATCTTCGTCGTTTTCAACGATTTCTTCTTCATCTTCTTCTTCATTTTCTTCATCTTCTTCATTTTCATCTTCTTCATTTTCTTCTTCTTCATTTTCTTCTTCATCTTCTTCTTCATCTTCTTCATTTTCTTCTTCATCTTCTTCATTTTCTTCTTCATCTTCTTCATTTTCTTCTTCATTTTCTTCATCGTCATCTTCACCATCTTCTACATTTTCGTCAATTTCGTTTTTAAGATTAACTTTTTCATTTATTTCATCATTTTTTTGATCATCACCATCAACTTCTTCAATATTTTCATCCTCTTCTTCTTCACCTTCTTCTTCCTCTTCCTCACCTTCTTCTTCCTCTTCTTCTTCCTCTTCCTCACCTTCTTCTTCCTCTTCTTCTTCCTCTTCCTCACCTTCTTCTTCCTCTTCCTCACCTTCTTCTTCATCTTCTTCTTCACCTTCTTCTTCATCTTCTTCTTCACCTTCTTCTTCATCTTCTTCTTCACCTTCTTCATTATTTTCATCAAATTCTTCTTGTATTTCTTTACTATCAACTTTTTTATCATCTGCTATAATAATGTCGATATCAATTTCTTTTTCGCTAAATTGAAAACCATCACTTTTCTCTTTTTCAAAATCAAAAAATACCATTTCCATTAAAAGATTTCTATCAATTGTTTCATCATAAGAAAGAATATCATCAATAATTTCGTAAATGTAATTGTATTTCTCAGTATGCTTAACTTGAAAATCTTTTCTCATAGGAACAAAATCAGTTATAAAAATATTTTTTGCAAAAATTTTTTTTATAAATATTTTAAACTCGTTTTCAAAATAATCATCGTTTTGTGGAAAATAATTAAATTTTTTTCCTAAATAAATGTTTTTCATCAAATGTGCTAAATGTAAACAATAAATATTATCAATATCTTCGTAAAAAACAAAATTTTCCATTATATCTCTTGTATCGTCATGTCTGTATTTCAACGGAATGATAGAATTGTCACTTATAATTTCTTTTGGTAAACGATTCGTATTTTTCAATATATTAAAATTTTCAACAATAAACATCGATTCTCCTATACTGAAAATCTCCTGTTCTATTTTTTTATCAATATATGTTTTGATATTCTGTAAATTTTTCTCAGTTGTATCGTCATGATATTTGAATTCTGGAAATTTATCATCAAACTTTAGTTCAAAGAGAATATCTGGATTATAATAATTTTTAATTATTCTTTTTTTAAAAACAGAAGTTGAAATATTGTCTAAATCTAAAAATACTATAATATTTGCAATTATGACAGCCATATCTTTTACAGTTTTTACTTCTTCCATGATATGTGAAGGAATAGAAACATGATCATAGATTGTAGATGAATTCAAGTCTTTGAATACTCTATACAAAAAATTATACATATATTCTTTTTCAATATTACTTAATGTTTGACTTAATAATCCATGCACTGATTCGACACTAAGGGATTTATTTAAAGTTTTTAGAAATATTTGTTCTTTTTCAAAGATATCTTGATTTTGTATAACATAAATAAAAGAAGTTTTATCAGCAATTTTGTATAAAATTTGAATTGATAAAAGAATATTACCAGATAAATCAATAAATTCAAGGTTATTTCCATTTTGTCTTCTTAAATTTTTAGGATTCGATATGAGTAAAAAAAAAGCTTCATTTGGTTCAAACCAATCTTTTTCATTATATCTTATAGGTAAAAGAGAAATCATTTTCTGTTTTTTTTTAAATGTATTGTCCAAAGTATTGACATTAAATGAAATATATATTTTATTAACAATCGCAGAAATCCAAGGTATAGATTTATATAAAAAAAAGTAATCTGATTGTTCTGTCCAAATAGGTTTGTAACGTTGTTCAATTACTGTTGGAGTTGCTTTTTTCTTATTATAAAATTCTTCAAAAGTATATGAATACTGAGAAAGATAACCTGTAATTAATTCACTAATTTGTGCAATAGATAAATTTTTAACTATTCTATTATAAGATGTCCAAATAACATTATCATTTCTTTCAGACATATAACTTGAGAGCAACTCTTGTTTTTCATTTAGTTTTGTTTGTAAAAAATTTCTAAATTCGAGAATTAAATCTATTTTGTTCATATATCTGTAATAAAATTGTTTAAAAGTCATAGGTGATTTTTCAATTTTTTTTATATGTAAAAACGCTTTGATTACATATTTATAATTTGAAAAAGAGTTTGTTTTCGAACATTCCTCATAAAAAGTCTCGAATAGAATTTTTAACTTTGAATTTTTATAATCTTTCTTAAAAAATTGTTCGATTTCATCAATTATGATTGAAGTATCGTCCTCATTTTCTATTCTTTCAAACAAGTTTAAAATATCTACATCGCTATATTTGGAAGTAACAATTTTATTATCTTCTGACGTTGTTTCATAAGCAATTACGTTCTTCCTTTGTTCCATAATGTATTTATTTATTAAAAAAAATAAAATAATTCTTTAAATAAAATGGTAAAAGGTAAATCATGTCGAATTCATGACGGAGGTATATTTGATTCAATTGCCTCTTCTGCTTCAAAAACAGCTCAATATGCTGCGAATTCATTAAAAATTATGAATTTAAAAAAGAAACTTTCACAAGAAATTGAAAAAAAAATTTCAGAAATAGAAGATGTCAAAAAATTAAAAGAAAAGGAGAAAAACTTATTAGCTGAGTTTGATAAATTGAATAAAAAAGAAAACTTAACTTCAGTTGATATTGATAATCATTATACCGAAATTTGGAAAGAAAAAACAGCAGATGGTCGTAAAAAAGCAAAAAGATCAAAAACAAGTGCAAAACCCAAAAAATCAAAGTCAAAATCAAAAAAATCAAAGTCAAAATCGAAGAGAAAAATGTAAAAATTTTATAAAAATAATTTATAAAATTTAGATTAAAATGGTTGGTTCTAAAATACGGAGAAATTCAATTGCTCGATTTTTCCATGATAATTCTTTAGCCCATTGATAATTACTTTCAACGAGATAATTTTTCATTGCTTTATTTTCTATACATTGAAAAAGCAATAATAATGCATTCTTCTGCCATTCTTCTGTTGTAGCGTCACCCTCTATTAGTATACCTCTATCTCCAACAGTATTTAGTAATGCACCTCGTTTTGAAGAAATAACTAACGTTTTTGAAATTGCACTTTCTAAAGCAGTTAAACAAAAAGTTTCATCAAATGTACAGGGATAAAACATAATATCTGCAGTTTTCCATGTATTTGCTAATTCATTTTTACTTGTCCAACCTAAATAATGAATGTTATGATTATCAAGTTTCTTCAACAAATCTTTAATTTTTGTAATTTCATCTGGTAAAATAGATTGAATCCACTTATGTTCAATATCACAATGAATATATAATGAAGCAGTTGGATATTTAGCATGTATTTTATCCCACATTTGTAATAATTGCAATAAACCTCTATTCACAAAGGAAGAATAAATGAATTTAAGTGGAGTTTTTTGTTCAGAATAATTAAACAAATCAATATCTATTCCGTAACCAAAAACCTTTGTTAAATGTTGCAAAGCAGGAAACATTGTATCAACTTCAGTTTTATGAAATTCACTCAACACGAATATATTTTTTAATTTTTCATGATTTATAATAATTTCACCATTTGGAATCATATCATGCAAACTCAAATAAACATTATCAACATTTAACTCATAACATGAAGGTAAATATTCAGGATATCGTGAAACAATAAGAGAATGAACTTTAATCTTTGATAAAAAGGAAAAACATTCACTTAATTTCTTATACTGAACACCATCAAAATTTTCATTTGAACTGCAATTACAAAAAACAATTACATCAAAATATCGTTGTTTTTGTATATATCGGGCAATTTCTACAATAAATGTTTCCGAACCACCCATACCATTTTTTAGAATATCAGAACCTGTCCATTCTTGAAATCCACCATTTACAAGAAAACACAGAATAGGTTTTGTTGGTATTTCACAGATATTTTCTAATTTTAGTGCATATAAGTTTCGAAAAATTTTATCCCAACACTGAATAGTATAATAGTCTACACTATTTTTATCGTTAAATTTTAAAAAGAACTCTGTGGCTTTTAATCCTAACTCATAATCTTTCAAATAAAAACATACTTCAATCAAAAATTTTGGTAAAAAGAAAAATGACAAATCTGGTTTTAATGAATATTGACAGTGCAAAGGATAAGAAACAATAAAACCTTCTTTGAAATATTTATAAGCTTCAAAATAATTTTTTTCCATGTAATGATGTATACCAAGAAAATATAAACTATCTGGTCGAGTTTTATCCATTTCATAAGCTCGTAAGTATAAGGCTTCGCTTTCGCTCCAAGGTTTATTCAAATAAAAATTTGATAATCTTCCAGCTTCAAAACAAGCATCAATTTTTTCTTGAATAAATCCTTCAATTGGATGGTCTACTCTTAAAAGAAAATATTTGTATGCATTTTCATGATCATGCAAAAGATTATATGTTTGCCCTAAATAATATAATGCTCTTGGATCATCTGGATCATCTTTTAATTCAGAAAAGAGGATGTCTAAGTCATATTTTTTTCTATCCATTGTTCTTTTTTCCATGTAATCACTACGAAAATCGAATAAATAAGCGTGATGTTTTGGAATAATAACATTTACATTATTTTTTGGATTAATAACTTCATGAATTTTGTATAAATATCGTAAATTTGTTGCAGATTTTATAATTCTATTACTACCGTATTCAACATCATTACTTTTGATATATATACTATAGGAATCACCAAATTGATCACCTCGTATTGTTTCAAGAAATCCTCTTAAATTTTCTTTGATAATATAAGTATCATCTAAAGTAATGATGAATTTACAACTTGTTCCTGTTAAATCTAAACAACGATTACGAGACTCTTTGAAATTTATAAATGGTTCTTGGTATAATTTACCTTTTTTATTCTGTAAAACTCGTTTTATTATATCAACAGTATTATCTGTGCTTCCTGTATCAAGTATCGTCCATCTATCAAAATAATCTAAATTTTCTTTTAGTATTGACTCAAATGAATCACCTGCATTTTTTACAATCATAGATAAATGAACAAGGTTATCATAATCGAGAACATTATCATCTTTCAAATAATAACGAAAATGATGATTGAACTTTGGAACCAAATCATTACTAACTAAAATAGTAAACTGTGATTTTGAAAGACGATAAAATTGATGATTCGGATAATTCTTTTTAAAATCAACAAAGGAATTATAAACTAAGATTCGAGGTAACTCGTATAAATGCACATCATCTAATTCATTTGAATTGAGATAAAATATATATGGTAAAAGTGAATTGAAAACATCTTTCGCTGATGTTATATTTTTTGCCCGAGTATTTGAACGCCAATTATTATCAGATAAATCTATAACACCAATAGTTTCAAAAATATGTGATACTTTGATAGGAACAAAACCACCGTGACTACAATTAAAAACAACTAAATTTGATCTATCAAATAAATATGACATTTCAGTAAGTAAAGAGACAATTCTTTCTTGTTCTCCTAATGAGTCAAGTATTCGCAAATTATTGAATTCTTCATGTGGTATAACATTGAATTCATTTTCATTTACAATAAAGTTTTCTTTATTGATTGAGATTGATTTTGACATTTAATAAAAAAAAGTCTATTTTTAAAATTGTTATTTTGTCTTCTAAATACAAAAAAATACAAATCTTTTATTGAGTCTCAATAAAAGAATTAAAATAAATCTACGAAGTTTTTTTTAAAATTGCAGAGTTATATTTATCAATAAAAGGAAATACAAATTTTTGTCCTTTAGCATTATAAACGCCACCCACAGGAGTCTCGTCAGTTTTTTTTCGAGCCAAACGTTCTTGATGAAGTTTACCCAAAAAAGAATTAGACTTATACATTGATTCATCAAGTTTCATTTTTTTAGTAGATTTAATAATATCATCAATATCGTCATCAATAGTTTTCTTTTTTTTATTATCCCTCGCGTTGATTTCGTCATCAACCATTTCGTTAAACTTTCTTTTATGATCAATTTTTATTTTTTTAAGAACTTTATCATCTCTGTCATCATCTCTTCCTCTTTTAGTTGTTCCGTCACTTTTTTTACGGTGTCTTCTTCGAGTGGGCGTTTCGATTTTTTTTTCGATTTCATTTGTTATAAAAAAGAAAAAAATATCTTTTGTAAGACGAACTGGGATTTAAAAAATACAATGGGAAAAAGTCAGTTAGAATTATTTGCGTTTATTTGATGATAAAGGCAACTGAAAAGTCTATTTTTAAAATTTTTATTTTGATACAAAATAATCACGTAACTCTTCCAGATATTTGTTTCTTATAATTCCTTTTCGAACAACAACATGCCACAATTCTGCTTGACCTGTTAAAAGAAGAACATTTTTGTAAGTATCTGATTGTAAAATTCTTTGTAATGTGATTTTTTTCATCAATTCGAATTTAATTGAATCCCATTGTTGTAAATGTTCTTTTTGAAGGACGACAAGTTTTCTATTTTTCTGTGCCACTGAACCATCACCTACTGCTATGGGATGATTACTTTCTAATGTAAAATATTCTGCTTTTTCTTTATCAGCTAATGCAATTTTATAACTTTGAAATACGTGTTCCACTGAATTATACGTTTTTCCTTCATAAACAAATGGTTCTACGTAAAAATTAGACAAAATTTTTCTCCAATTTGGAATTTTATTCAACTCTTTATACATTAAAGGATCATTTACATGTTCGTTTGTACCTTGACCAGCCAAACAATCTTTTGATTTACTGTAATAGCATAGTTTATCCATTTTTGTTCTATAAGTGAAACTTTTGTCAACTTTGTCAACTTTATCAAATATAAATCAGTAATTATGTCGTATAATATTAAGGTTACACATTCAGCACCAACTTTTGAGCAATTTCAAGAATGGGGTATTGAAAGAGCTTTTCCAACATTTTATATTGATATTGCTTTTCACAAGGATGAAAAAGAAGAATTATCATTTAGAGTAAAAATAACTGGTCATTATTATGGATCACAAAATTTTGAAGATATTGATATAAGTTTAGATACATACAATATTCATAATATGAGTACAACACAAGTTAGTGAATTATTAGATGATGATAATATAAAAAACGTTTTAGAAAAAAGTATTCAAAATAGTATGATTCCAAATGATCCGATTGGGATACTTGAAACAGTATGGGATAAATTTTAACTTTAAATGTAAAGTAGATTTTTTTTAAATGAAATCATTTAAAAAAGTAATTATTGCTTCAATTTGTTATACTTATTTATCATAATTAGAAAAGAATCGACCCATTTCCAAATCATTGCTTTATCTTCATTGTCCAATCTTGATGATTTCCATAACTTTTTAAAGTGTAGAATTTTGTGTTTATCAATTCCATCTAAGAAGTTGTTTTCTAAAAAAAACTGTTCATTGTGCTGTTCCATTTGTATTTTTAATTTTCCATCATTTTTATTGATATTAAAATTTAAAATATTCATTACCTCCATGATTGGGATCTGATCTTTCAAAAAGATACGAATCATTATTAAATCTGATTCCTCAGGGAAAAGTTCGATTAATTCATCAAAAAAAGATATAAGACTATTTTTAAATTGTGATAGAATTTGTAGTTCACTCATTTTTATGAAAAGAAACTTTCTTTTAAACTACCTAATTTTGAATATTTAAATGATGCACAAAAAGAGGCTGAGTTCTTCCTATACGTTTTGCTCTACCTATAATTTGATTTGTTATAAAATCTGGCATATGGTGATACAAAATAATATCTGTGGCTTCTGTTAAATTTATACCAGCACTATCTGTATTACTGTTTAGAAAAATGACAGGAACGCTACCAGATTTAAATAAATCAAGATTTTTTTCTCTCATTTTTACATTACCTTTCATTTGCACAAACTCAATATCATTTTCAAGTAAAGCCAATTGTAAGTTGGCAAAGGTATTATTTTGTTCTGAATAAATCAAAAATTTACCTTTTGTATTTGATTTTATTAAATCTATCACTTTTTGTATCTTTGTGACACGATTTTGTTTTATATTTGATTTATTATCTGGTGATGATTTTTTTTCAATATAGACTAAATCTTTTGGATTAATTTCATTACGACATAAAGGACATGATGGTTTTCTTTGCAACCATTTGAATAAACATTTTCCACAAAAAAGATTATGGCAATTTGGTTCTAAAATTGGATCTGTCAATTCTTCAAAACATATATTGCAATTATCATTCAATATATTCTGGAATCTTTCATTTATCTCGTTTATTTGATTCATTATTGATTGACGTTTAGTTTGCAAATTAATAATAGCTGGATTTGCATTATTCATTTGATGTAAATAATTGATTTTAATGTCAATATTCAGTAATTCCTTGTGTTTATTCAATTTTATTACGTCTACAATATTTGATGTTTTTGTTCCTCCCATTGCCAATATGGCACCTTCAATATTCCCTGCAGAAATCATTGTGCTAATTGTTGAAGAAACAAAATTATATACAACATTATAAATTGGTTGAAAACATTGATGATGTATATGGATCGTTTCAGGCATGACAAAACTTTCTTGAACAAAGTCAGGATTATTTTGAATAATTAAATTTGAACATAATGATTCAAAGTCATTTGTGACTGCAAATAAATCTTTCATAAATCCCCCTTTACAATTTCTGTTTTTATACCGAGAATAAATTGCATTTGGTGTTGCTGTTACAAACCAATAAAACCCAGCATGTATTTCTTCCATAGGTGGAATTTTGAGATTCCCAGGTTCGTCAAAAATAAATCTTCTCCACGCAAATTTTGAATAAAGGTGCATCAATCTATTGTATAAAGATGGTATAACCAATACAACATCATATAAATTTGCATCAAAATCATCATCATCTATTTCTTTACGTGAAGTTAAACTAATATACTTTAATTCTGTTTTACTTAATTCTTGACACCATTGACCAACTATATTGTTAGAAACTAAAACAAGAGTAGTTTTTAACTTATCAAATCTTGTTATTTTATAATTTTTTATTCTTCCTTTTGCTTCAGTTGTAACTGTTTCAAAAACATAAGGTATATCCATATCCCATTCCATTTTATTTCTCGCAATTAATCCAATCATTGCAAGAGTTTTTCCATATCCAGTTATATCAGCATTAATTCCTATTTTCGTGTTTTTTATTGTATCATCAGTGACAATATCATTATACGATTCTAACTGTTCCATATTATAAATACTTGTTAATTGATGAGGAAACAAAGTTACTTTTACATTCGGTGGTTGACTCACTTTATGATTACTCATTTTAATTTATAAGAATTTTATTTTAAATTACAACTAATTTAAACGTGTAAAAAAATATATATTTACAGTAATAAATAAGCCGATGATATTAAAAAAAATTTGTTTAGTTATTTTATTACTGACAAATTCTATAACATCATCAGTTCCTTTAGAAATTAAAAGTTGTATAATACAGCCAATAGAGGACAAGCAAAATATAACAAATATATCGCCAGAAAAAATAATCCCAGAAACATCACAACCAAATTTACCACAAATAAACACACAACTATCAAAAATTAATGGATCTCAATTTCTATTCGAAATGGTTATTACAATTCTTTTTTCAAGATTTGTTTCATACTTTTTCTATAAAATGAATCAACCACGAATAGTTGGAGATATAATTGCAGGTTGTCTTTTAGGACCAACAGTTTTTCAAGAATTTACAGACATTATTTTTCTTCACGAAAATAGAGATGGTTTGAAAATGTTAGGATATATCGGTTTAATCATGTCTTCCATATCATCTGGTGCTGATTTTGATTATCGATCATTGAATAAAGATAAAAAATTATTAAAAATATGTGGATTCGCAATCTTTAATTTTTTCATTAGTTTTGGGGCTTTCTACGGATTGATTCAAATAATTCCTTCAAATAATAGTTTTAAAAATTTGACGTTACCTTCCTTTTCTGAAAATGCATATAATTTATATTTTGCTTCTATATTTGCCACTTCATCTTTACCAATGACTTTTTTAATTATCAATGATATGAAAATTACTGACTCAAGTATTGCACAATTTGTTTTACCTTCTACAACTATTGCTACTATTTTTACTTTTACTGCTGTATCTATTGCTAATTCATTTGAATCATCCGATCCAATATTTCAAAATACTACTTATTTGATTTTATTTCGTTTGGGATTATTAACAGGTATAAACATTATTTTATTTTTATTTCATTTATTTTGGAATTGGGGTTTGAATAGATATAATTCAGAAAATAATTGGTTTAGACGAACATCAACTGATCAATCATTATTTATCATTTGTGGTGGATTTGTTATCGCATCTGCAACAAATATTCTTGGTTATTCTTACATTTTAGGTTCTTTTTTATTTGGTGTTTTTTTACCATTTGATGATAATATTCGAACACATTTTACCAAATTAATCAAATTTGTAAGTCGTTGGATTTTGTTACCTATGTTTTTTCTTGATATTGGCTTACAATTAGATTTAAGAAGATTAACCAGTTCTGATTGGGGATATGTATTTTTATGTCTATTTTGGGGATTTTTTTTCAAAGCATTATGTGTCCCATTTGCTAAATATATTTTACAATTTTCTTGGTATGATTCTTTATTTTTAGGTTCTATTGCCAATTGTAGAGGATCAAACTCCTTAGTCATAGGTGTAATGGCTTATAATGCTGGTAAAGGACAGTTTGGTTATCTCGCTTTTACAATCGCTATTCTTTTTTCTGTAATTTCATCTTATTTATCTGGTATTTTATGTAGATATTTTTACAATAAACAAAATGTTCAACTTGATCCTTAATTTAAAACAAAATCATATAAATATATATGATTTTAAAAACAGTTATCGAAAATTACTTATTATTTTCAATTATCGCATTATGTTCGTATGCTGGAACGTATTTACGTATTATGATCATGTATTACAAAATTTGGAAAATTGATACTAATTATACCTTGATGTACACCCAAATACTTGGGTGCTTTTTGATGGGTTTATTTGTTAGTATGAAAAAATATAAGAATTATATACTCTATACAGGTTTGACTTCTGGATTATGCGGTTCAATCACTTCTTTTTCATCTTGGTCACTTGAATGTAATAAAAATTTTGTTTTACAAACAGATTTTTCGTGGGCTAATATTTATGGTTCTTATAATGGTGGGCGTTTTTTTGAATGGATTGTTTGTTTATGGGCTGGTGTTTCTATTCCTTTGTCTGCTTTACATTTCGGACTATTTATAGGTTCATTTTATCAAGTAAAAAAAATACAATATTTTAATGCTTTATACATCGAATCTTTTTTTGCTATATTATTTCTTGTATCAACGGGTGTATTGATTTATTCTGATTATTTTTTATTTTCTTTTTTATTTGGTATAATTGGTGCATATATGAGATATTTGCTCAGTAAATTAAATTCTAATGATTATTTTCCATTTGGAACTTTTTTTGTTAACATTACAGGAACAATTTTTCTATCCATCATAACATTGTTGTCTAAATTATATATCAATTACTATGATGTATTTTTACAATCCATTTGTTTCAGTTTGAGTATAGGATTCTGTGGTTGTTACACTACAGTATCAACATTTGTGAATGAAATTAACACTTTACCGATTAAATACTCTTATTTATATGCTTTTACTACTAATTTAATTGCACAATTAAGTATAATTTTAGTATATAACGTTATTATTTTTCAAACTATCGTCTCTCCAAATGTAGAAGTTATTAATTTATGCAATGCCTCTTATGTTTTATGTGATGATTTATTAAATTCTTTACAATGTACACAAAAAGTCATTGATTTTTGTGATAACTACATTATTTCAAATTATGATACTTATCAACCAACGTGTACATGTGGAGATTTTAACACAGAAAGAATAACAGAATTAATTATTGATTCACAAGTAAAAAACAATATTACGAATAATTTAATTCCTATTTGGACTTTAAATCAAACTGAAAGTATCGATATATGTTTATCTTATTTGAATATTTGTGATCATTATTTGAATAGAATAGGATGCCCATATCAATTACGAAAAATATCCGCTTGTAATAATAAAGGAATAGAATTTTATCAAAATGAATGTGTTTGTGGAAGTAGTGACACAGCAAGTGACAGAATACATGAACTAATTATTGATACTTTACTTTATCGCAGACAAGATTTAATTTCTTATACTGGTTATGTCACTCAAGAAAATTTAAATTTTTGTATAGCCTATCATCAAACTTGTAAACAACTTTTAAAACATGTTAATTGTCCTATACAAAAACAACAAGTAAAGAGTTGTAAAAATATGAATGATTACTCGAGTTTTATTGGACTTTGTTCTTGTGGTAATTTCGATGCATCATTTCGAGTAAGTGAAGATATTTATGATGTAATAATGAAACCAAATTTCCAATATACAATTACAAAAACAAATAATACTTGGGATTTCTGTTCAAGTTATACTAATATATGCGATTTATTTTTATTCAAAATTGGTTGTCCTATTAATAAAAAAATAAATGAAGCGTGTGGAGAAACAAATATGATTGATTCAATTATAGCAACTTGTGAATGTGGTAATTTAACAACTCTGAGTGAACGAGGTATAGAATTAATAATTGATTCTTTATTAATTGAAACAGTAAATGAAAAATATCTGTATATCCCAGAACTTTTTAGTGAAATTTCATTATTTCTTATGAATAATCCATACAAACAACTGTTATTTACGGAAAAAAATAATCCTTTTCCAAATTAAATTATATAAATTTCGGATAATTTATATAATTTGTCAACTTACTACTTTCATAACACACAAAAAATGAGAATCGTAAGATTTTTTTGTGCGAACTTTATTCTTGCCATTTTTCTAATGGTTATTCCTATTTTGGAAATCATCTATGGAATTAATTACAATTCTTTTCAATGCAAAGAATCTACTTTTTACCTGTCATCGTGGCTTCTTATTAAAGGAATTTTAAACTGCACTTCGTTAATTACAATTTTCATGATGGTGTATCTACATGTAAAAAACTGCCTAATTACCAATTATTTTATTATTGTTAATTTTTTAACAATTGTATGGTTGCTCTCTGGAACTATTGTATTTTATAGAGATTGTATTAATATCAAACCGTATGATCTAAATATTTTTATTTGGATCAGTATCTTAAATGGGTATATATCTATTTGTAATTATCACTTTCTCAGTTCAACTTATGAAATGTATACGTATGATATTGATGAACCGTTGCTTATTATATAATGTAAAATAAATGTAATTTGTTATTCTATTTTTTAAATAATTTTTTTCTTTACAATAAATGCGACATAAAAAAAACATAAAATGTTGGGTCGAATATGTAAATGTAAAAAGTATAAAACCATCAACTTGTGCAAATTTGAATAGAAATTCTTTAATTATACTTCTTTTATGTGTTTTTTTACTTTTACTACAATTTGATATAAAAAATGTAACAATTATGTGTTTGACAAGTTTTATATTTATAATTATTTTTTATTATAAACAAAAAGAGAAAATGAAACATAGTTGTATTGAAAATTATGAAAATACTATTGTTTATCCTAAACAGACAAAAACATGTTCTGACTATCAACCTCGAATAAATTATAACTGTTCTATTCCAAATAAAGCACAACCAGTAGAACCTGTCCCTGATTTAACCAGACTCAAAAAAGTAAATTACAACACTTCAGAATATAACTTGAATTTTTCAAAACCAACAGATAATCAATCTTTAGTTGGTAAACCAAATCCAAAAACGTTAATACCACCAATCATTGCTCCACATTTAGCATCATTTGAAGAGTGGAAAAATAATGATGATTATAACATTTCATTATTAAATGTAAAGAAAAATACTTATAATTCTGAATCTGGTTATGAATCCGCAGAAACAGTTTGTCAAAATGTAAATTATACAAATCCAAAGTCTTATTATTGTGGGTATAAAAAATTGAAACAAACAACTCCGGCATCACCAGTTCAACCACAACCACAAAAAATTGAAAAGTTTGAACTTCCATACGAAATTAAACAAAGTAATCCCGAAATTTTCACAACAAGAATTAGTGATAGAAACTACAAGGTTCATTCAGGTGAAGAACCAATAAATTCAAATATTGGTATAACAGAAACTCAACAATTTGAACAACCAAAATATGAATATATTGAACAAGCAGAAGATATCAACATGTCAAATACATACGATCCTCGTTTTTATGGATATGGTACTTCGTATAGAGGATATTTTGATGAAAAAGTTGGTCAACCTCGTTTTTATTATGACGATGTAGATTCAATCAAAATGCCTAATTATATAACACGAAGTAAAATTGATGTCACTCCATTTGGCGACGCTTACGGTCCTGATAATGAAGGTGGTAATAAATATCACGCAAACATTAAACAACTTGCTGATGATCATTATCATAATTCTACAATGCAGTTTCGAACTGAAATGCAAGAAAGATTAATGCGTAAAGTAAATGCAGAGCAATGGCAACAAAAAATGTATCCAATCAATAAAAATGGACAGAGAATGATGAAATAATATTTATAGATTCGAATTAATGACTTAAAAATGATATGTTATGTTACAGCCTTTTATGACATAGATCGAAGTAAATGGAAAAAATTTAAAAGAACTGCTGAAGAATATTTAGATTTTTTTACCCCCTATATAACACTTTTTGATAAAACAAAGTGTGGAGATGATTATATGATTATTTTTATGGATGAAAAACATATAGATAAATTAAATGCAAAAATTGGAACGAAACAATGTAATTTTCACATTATTCCTATTAATAGCACTTTTATGAACCAATTACATTGCTGGAAAACATTAGAAATTGAAAAGGAGAATATGAATAGTATGTTTTTCAAAACTCTTGTTGGAGATAGAATATCGTTTCCTGAATGTTATATCCCCGAATATACATTAATAAATCACTGTAAGATTGATTTTATCAATTACGCTATTGAAAATATCGATCAATCATCTTCTTTTTTTGCTTGGGTTGATTTTGGTTTTTTTTCAAAACCACAAAATATTCCGAAAACTTTACTTGATATCAATAAATTCAATAAAGACAGAATAAATTATACTTTAATTAATCCAATTACAAAACAGGATGAAGATATTATTTATACATTGAAACATGCTCCTGAAAAAATAGGTGGATTTTTCTTTTTAGGACGAAAAGATGTATTAAAAAAGTATCAACTTTTGTATCATCAAATATTAGATTATTATCAAAATATTGTTAAAATTTGTGATGACGATCAAGCACTTGTTTTATGTTGTTACTTTAAAAATCCAAATTTATTTGCATTCAATAATACCAATTTCGGATGGCATTTGGTTTTTAAAGTAAATGAAAAGATTAAAACGAAACAGAAAGTTATTTCTTTTTGTCTCTGGGGTAGTAAAAATATGTATAAAGTAGGATTACTTGAAAATATAAAATTGGCTAAACGTTTTTATCCTTCATGGATATGTTATGTTTATTTACACGTTTATTCCGTTGATTTAAACTTTTTCCAAAAATTAGCGTTGTTTGATAATGTTAAAATAATTAAAAAATATGAATACAAAATTAGACCGAAACGTTTTATGCTTTGGAGATTAGAACCTTTACTTGATCCCAATGTTGAATTATTTATATCCAGAGATATTGATACCCGTATACAATTAAGAGAAGTTTTAGCAGTTGATGAATGGATACAATCAAATAAAACATTACATATTATGCGTGATCATCCACAACATTATAATCGAATCATGGGTGGAATGTTTGGTTTAAAATGTAATTCAATTGTTACCAATATACAGTTGGAAAAATTAATAGAAGATTTCTATTCTGAAAAAGGAGAAGGTGAAGATGATCAAAATTTTATATTACAACAGTTTTATTCATTAGATAAATTGATACACGATGAAGTAAAAAAATACGAAACAAATGAATGTTTATCTTTTCCAATCAAATATGAACAAAATGGTCATTTTGTTGGTTGCTATATATATGAAGATGATTCTATTGATTTGCAAACAACTTTTGTCCTAAAATCATATTTAGTCCATAATTTACCAAAACGAATGAGTAATTATACTGAAACGTTGGATTTTAAACTATCTTTTATTGCGTCAAAAATCAATAACATTTATATTATGCATTATTCAAAACTTACTGATAGGAAAAAAAACTTAATGGAACAAATTAGTTATAGAATGCTTGATAAATATATTAAAATTAACTGGATACAGCATTTTGATAGAGAAAATATTTCATTCGATTTTATCGAAAGTTCATACCGTTTTGATGTAAGAGTGCTGGATAGACAACTTACTATAGCTGAAATCGCAAATGCTATCGCACACAAGTTTATTTTAAAACAAATTTTATCAAATGATGAAATTGCACTTGTCTTTGAAGATGATTGTGTTTTCAAAGAAGATTTCATTCATCATTTATACTATATTTTGACAAAATTACCAAGCGATTGGGAAGTTGTTTGTTTAGGTGGACCAACAACTCACAATGAATATCCTGCTGTTGCTTTACCAAATTCTATTCAAATGAATTTTAATAGCAATCAAATCGTTTTATTTGAACCAAGCACTCCTGCACCTTGCACTGTTAGTTCAATGTTGTATAGAAAAAGTGCTGTGGCAAAAATATTGAATTCTATTTTTATTAATCCTCGCTTTTTTTGTCCTTCTGATCATACATTATGGCTTTGTAATATGGAACAAAATGTAAAAATGTTATGGAGTCAACCATTTATTTCGTATGAAGGTTCCAAATCAGATTTATTTTCAACTACTCTTGAGAGAGGATTTTAGGACTTTTGATAGTATATTATTATCAAAACTCAATTCATTTCATTTAAGCATTAAGATCAAAAAATAAATATTTCCAAACGACTGGACCATCATCGATTGCTCCTCCTGTCTTATTATACAGAAAAATGTTAATTTGATTTGTTGCACATTCATGACCAACATACAACAATCCTGAGTTCAAGGTGCTTGGTGGTTCTAAAATTACACGACTTGTAGTTTGTAGACCAGCCAAAGCGACTGAAACAGTTGATCTGGTAGTTGCTGGAATACTAACAGGATTGATTGTGAGAGTTCCTGTTTTGACGGAATCAATTTGAGTGCCATCTACACCGACTTTGAGTGTGTTTACTACTGCAGAATTCGCAGTTAACTTGGATACTATAACTTTATTAGAGTTTACAGTTGTGAAGCTTTTGTGTTCGCTTACACCACGGAAAGAGTCATTTCCATTACTTGACATTTATTATAAGGTAAGATTTTATTTTTTTTAATTAATACGAACTTTCATAACAAGATGAACAATCACTATCATAATAATAACCATTACAAATACAAGGAAAGGCTCCACATACATCACAAAATTGATATGTATAATCATAGTCCAAATTACAAATACAATTATATTTTAAACATGTGTCACAAACTTGATACGTACATATACCACAATTTGGATTAAATAAAAGTAAATCAGTATGTGTATATACTGTATGATTTATACTTTCAAAAAACCATTCATAAAAACTCTGTCCAGTTTTATTCATTAATATTATTGGTTTTATCATTGATGCAACATTTGTGCTGTTAAATAACATTATTTTCGAAATTAATTCATTGGATAACATTTCAATTGTATTTTTTCTTTCTTTTCTTTTTGAAAAACTAAAAATCAATTTTTCATTTCGTATGGTTTTCTTTCTTTTTTAGAAAGAAAAAACAATTGATGGTTGAGTTTGATATAAAAATATTAATAAAGTTGATATACTAAATAAATTTTCAACTGTATGAGTAGATAATATTTGACTTTTATAGTTATATAAAATTATTTTGTAATACTTTTCATCTGCGTAAATAACTATTTTATTTGCTTTTTCATCGAGTGTATCTTTGTAAATCAATGAACAAAACGTTCCAAATTTTTGAAAAGGTGTCACAATGAATAATTTATCTATTTGTTCATTTTTTACTAATTTTTCATACAAATTCTTGGCTTTTTCTTCCAAATGTTGAAATCGATAAGTCATTTTAAATTATTCACTTACGTTAAAATTGGATTTTCTTTATTTGAAAACTTTAATTTCAAATCACAAGTATTTATTACATCTTCGTCATGACTTATTAATAAAATTGTTTTATTTTGTTGATTCAAGTATCTTATATATTTCATTATTTTATCTCTTGTGTTGTTATCAAGAGATGCTGTTACTTCATCTAAAATTATAATTTTTGATGTTTTATTGATGAATAATCGCATTAAATGAACAATTGCTTTTTGTCCACCTGATAGATTTTCTCCAAGTTTACCTACTGATTTATTAAAAAACGAAAATTGTGGTTCATTTTTATCTAAATTTTTAAATATATCATATAAATCAAACTGAAGAAATAAATTTTTAATTTCATCTTTCATTTTCTCTAAATCACCTGAATAGCCATATGTGACATTTTCTATGAAAGTTTTATTAAATAAATTATTTGTATTTTGATTCACATATGAAATGTATTTTCTTACGTTTTTCATTTGAAATTTATTTATATTTTGTCCATCTATGAATATCTCACCTTTTTGTGGCTTATCTATTCCAAAGATTAAACGAATGAATGTTGATTTTCCACTCCCTGATACTCCCCACAAGCCAATAATTTTATTTTCTGGTAAAACCAAACTGAATGAATTAAAAATATTATGATTTTTGTATGCAAAAAATACATTTTGAAATTCAATTCGATTTGTAGACATGATAAAATCTTGTTTTAATAGTGTGCTTAATTCATTCTTTTTATTCATCAATTGTTCTAAAAATTTCGCATTATTTTGTAAAATTCCCAATTTACTTGTTAATTCTGGTATGTAATACGTTATTTCATACAAATTGTCGAATAATCCTGTTAAAGATAATATTGTTATTGTAACTTTATCGACATCTAATTCTTTATTAACATACAATGTATACATTGCGTATATAATTATAGCAAAAATCAAGATATTAATTGCAGATCCTTTCACTTGTTTTTTATTAACGCAATCAAATGAATAGTTTTCAAAAGCTTTCGTCTTGTTTGACAATTCAGTTATTTTTTTAATTTCTATTTCATATCCATTAAATGTCGATTGAATCATGCTGATATTATGTAATATATCTTCAACATATTCGTAAAAAGCATCTTTTTCTTCTAATTCATCGAATGAACTATTTATACATTCAGAAAAATCAGAGAAAATGAAAAAAGATTGCACTATTACACAACATAAAACAACCGTTCCTAATTTCTCATTAATTGTATAAAAATTGTAACATGATAAACACAATACAATCATTCTCGGTATAAAAATAGAACACAAGAGAAAGAATAATTCTTGTAAGTTTCGTTTGATTAAATGGATTTTCGTAATCAATACACTCACATTCGTAATTTCATTTTCTTTTTCATACTTTTCAAATACTAATTGGATCAACTTTATCGTTATATAATGTGTAATATCTGGTTCAAGTTGTTTTCTTATTCTATGGGATAAAACAACAATGATTTTAATAATCATCCAAATCAAGACTAAAATAATCAGAGTTTGTTTAAATTCATTATTACCTACTTTTAACGAATTAAACACTTTGGATAAAATTCTTGGAATTATAATAGATTCAGTTGAAGAGCAAATGATAGAAAAAAACAGGAGACTCAATATCAGTCCTTTGTTTTGAAAGAAAAAATCTTTCATAAATTCAATAATCTCTTCGTACATTTTACTTTATACAAATATAAAAAAAACTCCCCTTTAAAAGTAATTACATTTTTGTTTCATTTAATTTACTTTAATGTCTGGGTGACAATTACAATAATAATTTTATCTTTACAAATAACACGTAATTTACCAATATTTTTATCACTATCAAAATTGATTTAAATAATATCAACTTTAGCGATTATATAAAATGATAACAAAACAAAGAAAAGGATTAAATCGTAATACTATTGATAAATTTTATACAAAAAATATTGTTGTTGAAGAGTGTTTGAATTTTGTCAAAAAATATATACAAATAAATTCTACTGATTTAATTATTGAACCAAGTGCAGGTAATGGTTCGTTCATTACCTGTATAAAATCTTTAACAAGTAATTGTAGATTTTATGATATACAACCTGAAAATGACGAAATAATAAAACAAGATTATTTACTATATAATTATGAAAGTGATAAAGACATTTTTGATAAAATACATGTAATAGGAAATCCTCCATTTGGTCGTCAATCTTCTTTGGCTATTAAATTTATCAAAAAATCCTGTGAATTTTGTGATACGATTTCATTCATTCTTCCAAAAAGTTTTAAAAAAGATAGTTTAAAAAAAACATTTCCATTGAATTTTCATCTATTATTTGAAGTCGATATACCTGACAAATCATTTTTAGTTGATGATATAGAATATAGCGTAGAAACCATTTTTCAAATTTGGGAGAAAAAAACAATCAATAGAGTTGTAAAAGAAAAATTAGAACCAATAAATTTTATATTTGTTAAAAAAACAGATAATCCTCATATTTCATTTCGTCGGGTTGGTGTTAATGCTGGTACGATTGACATAAATATTAGTGAAAAAAGTGTTCAATCACATTATTTTATTAAATTCACAAATGGTAAATCTATAACAGACAACATTAAGAAATTATCTAAAATAACATTCGAATTTAACAATACAGTTGGTCCTAAATCCATATCAAAACAAGAATTAATTTTTAAATTTAATCCATTATTAATCAAAATATGAAGTAATGATATTATTTAAATTATTCAAATAACACAATGTATTATTTTCAAAACCATTTTTAAATAAACTAAAGGCTTTATTTTTTTTACTTTTGAATTGTATTTCATTGCAAATTACACATAATAATTTGCTCTTTTCATTATTATGTTTGTTATCTACCAAGTATTTGTAACCTCTATTTATTTGATGACCTCCTGAAGTTAAATCTAATTGGTTCATTCCGATGATAATTTTATTGCTTAATTTTTCATAAATATACCAATCTGGTATTTCAGAAGTTAAATGTTCTTTACTTTTTTTTTCAAAACAAATTTAAAAGCGATCAGCATTTAGGTGTAAATTTAGTATGTATTGTTTGACTATTTTGTTAAACTTATTTCCCCTAAAAACTCCTTTTGTTCCAGCGGGTATCAAATCTAATAAATAATCATCAATTATTCGTTGTTTTTTTCTTCATCTACATATTTATCCAATATAGTTTCAAGTATGCTAATTTTCCTCTTTACAGATTTACATTCTTTATATTCATTTATCAATACCGAATCACTTAATTGTTTTAAAGTTTCATAACAAATTTCTTGTTTAATTCTGGAATTAATTTCTTCCATAACTGCTTTTCTATCAAAAAAAAAGGTTTTTATTTCAATTTTCTTTTCATTTCGGTCTAAAATTGATTTTTATCTAAATAATTTAACATTTTATTAAAAATGAGCAAAGTTTGGTTTGGAATTATTCATTCTTCATCAATTGATGATAATGATCAATTATATGACAATTTAATTTTTACTCCCTCCAATTATACTATAATCGGAAAATTAAAAAACGGAGGTCAATTGACTATTATAAAATTACTCTTTTATTTTGATACCCCAAAAACTTTACGAGAAGTCGATTATTTATCTCTCAAATTATATGAAAATTTACACAATACGTTTTTCCCTGTTTCATTAGAACATATTGATGTCTTTTCAAATATTATTAAAGAACTTGATTATTGTGAAAATGGAATTCATCCAATTACAAATATGGATTTTGGAGATCCATACAATAGTGAAAATGATTCAGATTATGTTCCTCCATCGGAATCAAGTATGAGTTCAAATGAAGAATTGTCAGACAATGATGAAGAACCAAACGATGAAGAAGAAGAAAATGACGAAGACGAAGAAAATGACGAAGAGGAAACTGAAGAGGAAACTGAAGAAGAGGATGATGAAGTGTAATTATTTTTTGTTAACTCGATGCATTTAATACATTTTATTTTTGAAATTTGTTCTTGTAAAATTTGAAGAAAAAAATGTAATCATATTATTTTATTATTTAAAATAAAATAATGAACGAAGATGATCTTGTTGTAATAGAACACATAAAAAAACAGCAAAAAAAACTTCAAGCTATCCATATTGAAAACCATCTACAAAACGATACTGATATTATTATCAAGAAAGTTGAAGAATTTATCAAAAAGAAGAAATTAATATGCTATGGTGGTACAGCGTTGAACAATCTTCTTCCTGATGATAAACAATTTTATTCGAATGCTGATATACCAGATTATGATTTCTTTTCAACAGATCCGATTAATGATGCGAAGGAATTAGCTGATATGTTTTATAAAAGTGGATATATTGATGTTCAAGCAAAAGCAGGAATGCATGAAGGTACATATAAGGTATTTGTAAATTATTTTGGTATCGCTGATATCACTTATTTACCTTTGAAAATGTTTCGAAAATTACAAAAAGAATGTATAGAAAAAAAAAATATTCTATATGTTCCTCCTAATTATCTATTAATGATGATATATGATGAATTATCATCACCTAATGGTAATGTAAGTCGTTGGGAAAAAGTTTATAGTAGATTTTGCTTATTTATTGAATATTATCCTTTACAAGTAGGTAATTGTTTAATAAATCACAAACCAACTAAATTTGAATATCAAATATATGATGTGATTAAACAAATCACTAAACAAGACAAAGATTTAGTATTAATCGGTTCTCATGCTCGTGAACTCTATCAAATTTTTGATAATGACATAGATTGTATCTTTATTTCAGAAAATTTCGATGTTTCCACTAATTTCTTATTGAAACATTTATGGATGTATACGCAAAATATAGAGGTTAAAGAACATCCATCTTTTCATAAATTTTTACCTAAACATCACGAAATTTTGATAAATAATAAATCTGTTGCAGTAATATTTGATAAATTTCCAGAGAGATGTTGTAATTACAATAAATCAAATAATCTAAAAGTTGCAACTACAGATACACTACTATATTTGTATTTATTATTCGTCTACATTGATAAACCATACTTGAATCCTTATTTTTATCTTTGTAAAAGTCAAAAGATATTTGAAGTACAACAACTAAATAAAACAAAACAAACAGGAATTTACAAGAGATTTTCTTTACCTTGTATTGGTAAACATTTAAACATGAGTGATATAAAAAAAATTAAGGATATCAAATACAGAGAAATAAAAAAGTCAAAAAATTATGACTTGTATGATGAATGGTTTTTAAATTATTCTCCTTCTAAACAAAAAGAACCACTAAAGTGAAAAAAAATGATTTTATTTTGATAAATATGATTTAAAAAACAAAACAGAATGTCTACTTGTCAAATTTGCGTGAATAATATTACTACTAAATTGAATAAACCAATTCAATGTCCTACTTGTTTAGAAGTTTGTTGTAAAAAATGTTTTGTTATATATATTAATCAAAGTGGTTCACAACCACTTTGTATGTTTTGTAAAAAAAAACCAATTACTATGGATTTCATCAAGAACGAATTACCTGCTTCTACTTTTAATGCTTACCAAAAATATAGATTTAACATTTTTATTCAGAATGAAAAAAGTTTACTTCCTATTACTCAATTACAAATCAATCAATCTAAAATACAAGATAGAATACAATTTCTCTATTCTCAAATACACGATGTAAATAATGCAAAAAAAGCATACAAAGACGAACTTTTACGACAATACAAATTTAGTATAGAAAATATCAATAACGAGTTTTTTCAAGAATTGCAAAGTGTTGAAGAGTCCGATGAAGACATTTCGATTATTGAATTTAATCGAAACATGATTTTAACAAAATATCAAGAAATTATTGAAAAACGTTTACAAGAACGAAACGATTTATATTTATCAAAAAGAGAAGAATATTTAAACTTGATACATAAGTTTGAATTTCAAATTGAAAATTTAACTATACAATTGAATGATGATAGAATTGAAAAATGTTATATTAATCAATGTAGAGGTTACATTTCTTCTCAAACTCATATTTGTTCTACATGTAATAACTTATTTTGTGGTGATTGTCACGAAATTAAAAACGATGATCATATTTGTAACAAAGAATTAGTTGAAACTTTAATTGAACTTAAAAAAGATAGTAAACCTTGTCCTAAATGTGGAGTTTATATTAATAAAGTTGATGGTTGTGATCAAATTTTCTGTGTCGTGCCAACGTGTCAAGCAGTATTTTCTTTTTCAACGGGATTATTAGAGAAAGGAAATATCCATAATCCAGAATATTATCGTTTTTTAAGAGATAGAAATAATGGACAAATTCCTGAAAATGAATGTGTCCAATTACCAACATCAACAGAATTATCTCACTATGTTATTGAAAATGTTTCAACAATACAAGACGCAAATTTACTGAAACATTATTATTTTAAAACCAAAAAACTCTTGGAGGATATACGTTATTTAGAACAAACATTTGATTTAGAAACATTGAGAAGACAATATTTGAATAATCATATTACTGAAATGCAATGGACAAGAAAATTACAAAAAAAAGAAACAAATGAAGAAATTTTACAAATACTCAATACTATTTGTAAAATTCTATTGAATTATTTTCACGCATTAATTACTGATAACATAGATCTTCAAACTTTTTTCAAACAAAGTGTTCAATTAATTGATTATACCAATGAAGAACTTAAAAATGTTACTTCGTCTAAAAAATATTTCATCCATATTTAAGGATAGATGATTGTTGTTTGTCCTCGTTTTTCAATTGTATCTATCTTTGCAGTATTCGAAAAAAACATTTTTATAAACTTATTTTCTACCTCTCTTGCACTATCATCTATATAAATAGTTGCTTTTTTACATAAACTACTCCAATAAATCGGTAAACTACGACCTGGATGATGTTCTTGATATCCACAAGGACCATCTATTATGATTAAATCCCATTCTATTTGTCGAATCAACGGTGGTTCTGTGTATTTTTTCAAATCTTCTTCAGTATAATTCATAGAATCTTTTATTGATGTTTTGTATTCAAATAAAACTTTATTTTTTATATTATTATTTATATTGATAAAAAATTGATCATCTTCAATAAAATACGTCTGTCCTTTTTCATTAGCAGTTTGATATAATATACTATCAAAACCTAATCCAAAGACAAGTATATTTGCTTTTTTTTCCATCAAATATATATGTTCAAAGATTCTTTTTAACACTGCATCATCCATTTGCACATATTTATGTTTTTGTGATAGTAAATTATCAACAAAGTCGTTCATTTTTATAATAAATACATTATTATAAAATGATATAAAATCAACATCGTATAATCTAAATGATTTACGATTTCGCCTATGTGTCTTTTGTTAATAATAATCCTCAATACATTGATTTAATGAAAACTACTATTTTGTCTATAAAAACATTTTCTCAGTTTCCTCTTATTTTATATTGTGTAAATGTCCCATTGAATACATTTAGTAATGACATTCAAATTATCATCAAACATATCGATACCATTTTACCTAATATTTACTATTACAAACCATTCGTTATTAAAGATGCTATAGAAAATGGAGTAAAAAATGGTTATTATATTGAATCAGATGACGTATTAACTCCTTTCGCAGATTCATTTCTTTTAAAAAAAGTAAACGAATTGACTAACATACCTATTTCACCGATTCATCCAGATGATGTTGATATTCCGTATCAAGATGGAGTCATTGTTAATAGTATGAAAAAAACTCAGCATTATATTCATGGACATGTTTTATTTTCAGCAAAGAATATTGAATTTATTAAAGAATGGTTACAAAATTGTCTTAAATACAATAATTTTAAAAATGCTGACGAAACAGTATTAAATTTACTTTATTGGAAATATAATTGTTCAAACCATTATTTAGATATCATTGACCCCTATTATTTGCATTTTTATGACAAACCTCAAATTAGAGACACTGTTTGTTCTTTTCACGGTTGCAAAGATCCAAATGAACAATATCATCTATTTACAAAAATGGTTCAATATTACGAAAAAAAATAATATCTTTATTATTATAAAATGACGACAAACGTAAATTTTGATAGTGAACTTACAATAACAAGTATTGCTAAGTATACATCTTTTACTGTTATGAACATTAATATTCAATTTAATCAACCCGCATCTGTTGATGTTATTTTACATGGTCAATCCGATAAATTGGAAAATATTAAAATCCCTGTTGAAATCTACACTGCTTGGCAATACGATGAAACTCAAATTATAGAATATTGCAAAAATTTTCTACAAACAAAATATCAATAACATTTACATTTATACATCATACTATACATACAATATTCTTTGACTGTTTTGCATTTCTCACAATGTAAATGTAAATTCAACGTATGATAATATGTTCTATTTTGAAATGTTCTTGTCATATACTTTGGATAACAAATTTTACATAAATCACAATATAAATGATTTCTTTTATTTATATTGCAAGTGTTGCACAAATTACAATGTAATTGGTTACTGTTATAACAATAACTACAATGATGAAATGATGTTATTGCACATGATAATTCATACGGCAAACGCTCAACACATTTTTTCAATACTTCTTTTTGATTTGTTTTTGACTGTTTCAAAATAAACGGTAAATCTTTTCCGCTTCGTAACAACATTTTATATTCTTAAAATTAATGTTTAAAATTATTTCATTTTTTTCGTATGAATAAACATACAAATAGTAAAAATATTAATGTATACAATACATAAATTATTGATAAGTTTCGTTCTTTTTTTGAACAAAATGTCTCAACTGTTGCCAAATTATATTGGAAAGTTTCTCTCTGTGATGCTATCATTTTAGAAAAATCTACCCAGTATTTTGGTTCATACAAGAATAATTGCGATTTTAATTCCATATTTCTATCGTATATCAGTTTCTTTTCCAAAGTAGTTGCTTTGTAACCATTATCTTGAACACCCCATAAATTTCGTAGTATAAAATCATCCACTGTATACAAAATTGGATATTCTAAATACAATCGTATACCTGGTATACTCGGAAAACCTACAAACACATTTTCCTCAATTTCACAATTATTTCGTCCTCTTATCATTTTAAAATATCCTTTATCACCCCAAAAGATTCCCCATGTATTTCTTATTATCCAATATGGAATTCCATCTTCCTCTCCCCATCCTACTATTACTACTGAATGCCCTACATCGGGTGAAAATTCATTACCTTTTCCGTTCCATTGATATATTCCTTTTCCATCCCAATCTAAAAAATCCTTAAATACTTTCATTGTTGTGCTACAGGGACCCCAGTGATATATTTCTTTTCGTATGTTATATTCTGTTCCGTTTACAAAATTCTGATTTTTACTTATTGAACCTGAAACATAGTAATAACCGTCAATTCGATGACATATCATTTCTTTTTTCGTTGATGGGCAGATATCATATTTTGATCCAAATAATTGATTTTCGGAATAGACATTCTCCAATTTATCATCTACACATGTTCTTTCTGGCACTCCGTATCTGTATAAAAATTGCCATGCATAGAGTAAACTTTCTGTATTACATTTATTTACTTTTACGTTCTCTTCAGTTTTCAAGTAATCAAATGGTATTCCTTTTAACAGATTGCTTTCTACATTTTTTAATTTAATATGTTCTGAAAATACCATTTTTGCAATCGAAAAGTTATACTTATATTTACCTAATGTATATATTGCCAATCGGGATGATAAGACAAATAAAGATGTGAATGCCCAACATGATACACAATTCGATTGATCCTGTATTGGTTCAAAATACTTTTCCCAAACTTTCGAACCGTCAAACTCATCTGGAACTTTTATACTGAGTTTTTTTGAAGTCAAATTCGTATTATTTACATTTATTTGGTCAATTTCATCTTGAAAATGGTTAGAATAAAATAAGTATGTACCATAATTTTTCATTTATTTATTAATATAACTTTTTTTTTACTTTAAAAATTACATTTATTCATAACCATATTCAAGTAATGATTCTTTGACTTTTATCCATCGTTTTTCGTTTTTTTCATTCCAGTTTTTTCGCAAAAAACGCTCTTTAATTAAGAGAAATTGTAAACATTTTTTTCGTGTTTGATTGTGATGATAACTTAGTTTTTCATCTTTGATTTCTAAAAACTCGTTTTCTTTTATTTGTTGTCTCATCAATTTTTCTAAATTTTCGAATTCTGAGATAGTTGTAGACAAAATGCTATTTACTTTATTTTCCCAAAAAGATGTAGTTATCATAACATCTTTGATGTCAAAAGTTTCATTTTGGTCAAAATATTTCAATTCAAGTGTGTCATTCCAAGAAATTCTTTTACTCATGTTTTGTGATTATTTTCTTTTGTAAGTTGACAAGTTAACCCAAATTCAACTCTACAAAAAAATGTCATTGATTGAACTTTCTTTAATTCGAGACATACATGGAACTGTCCCTAAACCATCCGTGATTCTCCCCAACATAATTCGCCAAAAAAACAAGACAACTAAAATTCAATTGTTCGCAAGATTACTTTATTATCGAATGAAAACCAACGAGATTGTCTTAAAAGTTGAAATGAGCGAACCTGATTTCCACATTGAAATACCTATTGATTGTAAATTACTCTATCAATGTAGAAAGAATGAGAAACCTCTCGTTTTACATAATATCGACGGATTTCTTCATGGAAAAGTTAATGGAAAAATAGAATTCGTCTCAATGTCAAGTTTTGATAAGAAAATTCTTATCAAAATTACAGATAGTTTATATACCAATTTCTTCGTCGAGGTTTCCATTCCAATTCAGCAAATAAAACTTTGGACAAGAAAATGGGTTCAAATGTCGTTATTAAGTGATATTCCATGTTGATTGATATACGTTTTCGTTCATTTTTCGCATTTGTAGAGCAATTAATTCTTCTCTTGCTTCGCAAGTATCTTGTATAAATGATAATTGGTTTTGTAGGTTATTTTTTGTTTGAACTCGTGAATATTGTGATTTATGGCTGTTCATCGGATCTTTATACATTTGTGCAAGAATTACACTATCATTTGTAAAAACTGGAGTTGAATATATTTGACTTATCGGACGATTTTCGGTAAAATACTGGATATTACCAGATGTTATGTCTTTGTATGATTTATATACTCTTGTGCGACTTTTATTTGCATCTTTATAATCATGTAATTCTTCCAATTTTGGAACTGAATCTTTATGATAATTACAACTATAATTCATTTATTATTTGTATTATTTTTTTATTTCCATTGAAAACACTTAAATTGTTTACGTATTTTTATCTTCCGTGAATCCACTGATATTAATATATCTATTAATTCTGGACAAATCGTTGTTAATATATAATCTTGTTCTGTCAGATGGAAATCTTCGACATTGTATATATATTTTTTCAACGTTGAAAGTATTAACTCCTTTTTTTCTTCTCCATTTAAACTGAATTTTTCAACAAATTTCATCATCTCAGTTATTATGTAAATCATATTTCCAGAAAGTGATACATTACCTATTGATAAAAGAAATTTTAAATGATATAATAACTGTTTTTCTTTTTCATTCGTGTCATTTATATTTTCTATTGTTTTTATGTCTATACTATTATTAGTCACTGATTTTATCAATGGATCATTTTTTACATTTTTTTTCAAATTTTTGACAATTTCATCCAATTCAAATGATATTTTTGATGTGTCATTCAATATATCATTGATTTCAGTTAGATTCTCTTTCTTTTTCAACTTTTCTTGTATTAAATGATGGTCATTTTTTATTGAATCAACTGAACTATTATCATCAATTTTGAAAGAATGATTCTCTTCTACTGTATGATGATTTTCTGCAACTGGTTGATTCTCAATGATTTTAAATGCATCATTTTCTTCTGTTGAAGAAATCGAATGATTATCTATATCAATTGAATCGACTGAATCATCATCAGTAAATATATTTGTAAAAACATCAATCTTATTTGTATCTACGATTATTGTTCCGTTTTTACTCAATTTGTTCTTCAAATCATTTATTTGTTCAAGTAAATTGTCAATTATTACTGATGAATCATCCAATGTATAATCTTTTTTAGTGTTAATTTTAATTGTTGTTTTATCTATACTCTCTATCATAGACGATGTATTTATTATAACATTTTTTTTCAGTTCACTTATGTATATTTGAAACGATGTTTTGAGTTCTAATGTAAACAAATCATTATTATTTTCGTTCAATACTAATTCTATGTTTAATTTATCTGTTGTTTCATTTGAATTAATTTTCAAAAGTTTGTGTGTAGACAAAGACATTTATTATTTATTTTTTTTTATTTGTTTAAACAAAATGCAAATAAAAAAAATCATTAAATCAAAAAGAAAATCCAGAAAAAAAAGAAGTAAGGATGGTTCAAGAAAAAAAAGAAAAGATGGACACAGATACAATTTAAGAAGAAACAGAAATCCAAGAGTTGTTAATCCTCCAATTGAACCTACTATATATTGTGGAAATAATAGATTGCACTCAGAATTACAAAACGGAAATGCTATTTTAGGTTCAAGACATAGATGTTTACAAAAAGGCTTCGGTGTTGGATTTTATACAATTCCTGTTGATATGAACATGTTACTACCTTATGAGCCAATCTATCCTGAAAATATTTATTGTGGTAATGATGATAATTTACCAGATAATTATGAACGATTTGGTAGTTTATCTTCTTGCTTTCAAAAAGGAGTTGGAATTGGTAAAAAGAAACGTGCTGAACAAAACCAACATTAAAGTCCCAAATTTTTAAACAGTTCACTGTAGTCTCTCAATGGTCGTGGTAAATGAAAATCACTGTATACATTTTTATTTATTTCTTCATTATAAAGTGCAATATTATTATTGATTTTATCTATCATTAAACGATCCAATCGTCGAAATTTTGTCATTGAATCACTCAATTCTATTAATTTTATACTTTGTCTTTTTTTTTGTATACATTCATATAATTTTACTTGATCCTGACACCACATTGTCGAGTATGGTGATGATAATATGTAGTCTTCAGTTGTATACCAATTTTGTAGTGTCATTTTTATATCATTTTCATTATTGATTCCAAATATATATCGATATGTTGATGGTGAACTAACACAGTAGCATATTGGATATTGTTTGAACTCGTTTATGACATTTCTATACACAATAAAACTATTTTCATCGTATTTCCTTATTGTATTAACGAAATATTCTTTTTGTAGTGGTAAAATGTCCATATCCGATAATATTATTCCATTATACTTTACTAACAAAGATGGATATAACAAACGAATACATTGTGCTTGAAATCCAGTCGGAATATTTGGGACTCTATGAAATAAAATTATATCATTTTGTAAAGGAACCAGAATATCTGGTAAAACCGTAAAATTATCATCAACTATCAACACCAGTTTGCATCCTATTCCTATTTTTATCGTCCAATAATGATGCACTAATGGGAAAAACTCATAATAAGTAGGATTTAAGTCGGATGCTAATAAACACAAATCGAGAAACATTTGATTATTCTTTTTGTTTTCTTAATTAGATATATGAATCTTATTAAATCGTATCATCTCGTCAAATCGTATCGTCGAATCGTATCATCAAATCGTCGTATCGTATAACCAAATCGTATCGTCGAATCATATCACGAAATCGCGAATCGTATCGGCGAATCGTATCACCAAATCGTATCGTCAAATCGTATCATCAAATCGTATCATCAAATCATTAAATCGTATCATCAAATCATCAAATCGTATCACCAAATCGTATCATCTCGTCAAATCGTATCATCTCGTCAAATCGTATCATCTCGTCAAATCGTATCATCAAATCGTATCGTCAATCGTATCACCAAAT